>JAESGR010000327.1_pt1 | contig 49014 bp, 50 predicted proteins | sample 9269771 | NCBI WGS metagenome assembly JAESGR01 (sample SAMN15739572, study PRJNA653492) | algae metagenome | isolation source: Chroococcus sp. CMT-3BRIN-NPC107 and co-occurring heterotrophs from well... | place: USA: Clark Mountains Wilderness, California | collected 2010-04-18 | reverse complement strand
ATTTTTCGGATTTTAGCTGAACGCTATCGTAACCGCCGCAAACGTTTCGGACTACGATTTAACTTAATTGCAGCGCTTCTCAACTTTGAGCTTGCTACCCCCTCGTGATTCACGCAAGAGGTCTATTATAGCTAGCTTTAGAATCTGCTGAATTTTGTACCAGTTGAGTACCAGAAACGAAGTCGTCGGAACTTGGCGTTAGTTTAGTACCTTGAGGCATTACCTCAATCATTGTTCCGTGAGAGTCGAGAGCGAGGACAACATAGCTGCCTTGATGATAAGGAAAGGGTGCTACTTGTCCTTGACATATTTGAGCTAAAACTTGAGCTACTTGTTGCGGTTGGTTAGCTGCAATTGAAATGTGGTGAATCATAGTAAAAACCTGTAGTTGTGGTTAAGTGAGTTTGGATTTTCAAAGATTAAAATCTCTGAAAATCCATCAAGTTGAACGAAGCTTCATGCCTTTTGGTATAAGGAAACCAGGCCTGATTGTGGCGATCTGCCGAGGGTAAGGGCGCAACCATCGACAAATTTTCAGCACAGCCTTTTAACGTCAAAGTCTTGTAGTTAAATTGAATTTCTACCTGGTTTGCAACTATTTTTTGGTTTCTAGTAGTAGCGATCGCAACGGTTTCAAAATCCTGCTTTTTTTTATCTGCTAAGTTGACTGATGGCAGTATTAAAGCAAAATTTATTTCTCCTTCCGCTACATTGGTTTTAAGGGTTATGGAAATTAGTAAACCAAGATTGCTTTTTTGTTGTTTAACTTCATCACCTCGGAATGTAAGTTTTCCCTTTGAATCTTGATAATCTAATTGAGCAACTTTCCGATCTCCTCTAAGTGTTTGTGGCAAAAAAACTATCCTGATGCCGCTACGAGCTTCAGTAAAGGTAAATCGATCTACTTGTTGGTTTCCATCGGTAGCAATCATTTGGTTGTGCATAGGCTTATAGGAGTTTTCTAGCTAATTTAAAACCCATTTATCTCTGGCTTTAAAGATTATTTAAAAGCGAACTTGTCCTGGCGTACTGGTGACGCGCAGCACCGATTCTTGGTCAAATTGCTCTTTGTACTCGTCAATAATTTCTTGAATTTCTTTTTGGTCTTCTTGGCGGTTGGCATGAATCAAAATCAGCAGCTTTGTCTTTTCTTTGATAATTCCATTGCTACCAAGAAATTGCCCATCGGCATCCAATACTGTTAGTCCATCAGGAAAACGAGGCGTGACTTGAGATTGCAAAAATTGCTGGAAAGCTTGATTAGACACTTGTCCTCCGGGTTTATTTCTACCCAAATACAACTCATCTTGAACGAGTATATTTGTTGTAATTTTTCTAGTTGCTGGTGCTTGAGGAATTTGAGCGCTAACCTCTCTTAATGAGATAACACCTGTAAATAAGAGGCTAGTTATAAATAAAGCGCCAAAACTTTTTTTTAGAGTTTGCATAGGTTTTGAAGATGTCTTTTTAGTGAATTATTTGTTGAATTTTTGCTCGATCCACTGACAATAAAGCTTAGAATTTTCGTCTAATCGCCATACCGCAACTAGGTAATGACTGGATGGATTTTTATTTGTTAGTTGCGTTTGGGGCGCTTCAATAAATGGCGCGATCGCTACAGTTTGTTGCATAATGTACCTGTCTATGTGTAATAGATTGTTTGGCTATCAGCCCTTTCAATTTCTAAAGTAATTGCGAATTTTGTAATTGTCGTTACAGAAAATCTCTGGACTTAAAACTCAGTTGCCACAGTCTTGACGTTGCAACCTTAGCAAGCAATTACTGCTTAAAAATTACTAAAGGAAATTGGTGCTATTTCCTAACCTCTGTCAAACTCAGGTAAAATACGATCGAGAGCAAGAGCTATAGCACAAAATGGATTTTGAGCAAGGGCTAGAAGTAGTCAATAAATTAGTGTTTGCCCGTTTTGGCAGACATCTAACAGACGTGGAAACGGCGATTTTAATCGGCTCTTTACAAAATCAAACCTACGAGCAGATTGCTTTTAATTCCGGCTATTCAATTAGCTATATTACTCGCGATGTAGGACCAAAAGTTTGGAAACTCCTTAGCCAAGCATTAGGAGAAACCGTTAGTAAAACCAACTTTCAAACGGCTCTAGAGCGGCATGGGCGATCGCCTAATAGAGCAGATATTAGTCTAAATGAAGATTTTTTAGAAGTTCCAAGCGGTACAGTACCGCTTGATTCCCTCTTTTATATCAAACGTCCTCCGATTGAGGAGCGCGCTTACACGCAAGTTAGCAAACCAGGAAGTTTAATTCGCATCAAAGCACCTAGACAAATGGGCAAAACTTCTCTAATGCACCGGATTTTAGCCTACGCCAAGCAAACAGGTTTACGCACAGTGCTATTGAGCTTGCAACAAGCAGATAGTAACATTTTTACCTCCTTAGATAAGTTTCTGCGCTGGTTATGCGCTAACGTCAGCCGTCAGCTTAATTTAGATCCAAAACTAGATAAGTATTGGGATGCAGATATCGGTAGCAAAGTTAGCTGTACTTTATATTTTCAAGAGTATTTGCTTACAGAAATAAACGCTCCAGTGGTTTTAGCCTTAGATGAAGTTAATCGCATCTTTGAATATCCCGAAATTTCTAGCGACTTTCTTCCCCTACTGCGCTCTTGGTACGAAGATGCGGCGGAAATAGCCCAATGGCAAAAACTCCGACTGGTGATAGTTCATGCTACCGAAGCTTATATTCCGTTACCAATTAATCAATCTCCCTTTAATGTGGGTTTACCGATTAAATTGCCCGAATTTAACTTAGAGCAAATACTTGATTTAGCTAAACGTCATCGCTTAGATACGCTGACAGAGGAGCAACTAGCTAAGCTTTTAGCAACTATTGGCGGACATCCATATTTAGTTAGAGTTGCGCTTTATCATTTAGCACGCAGCGAAGTATCTTTAAGTCAACTATTACAAACTGCTCCTACCGTAGCCGGAATTTATAGTGACCATTTACGCCATCATTTAGCCAATCTCCAAGAGCATCCAGAATTAGCCGCAGCCTACAAACAGGTAGTAAAAGCTGTTGAACCATTGCCCTTAGATGCGATCGCAGCTTATAAGTTAGAAAGCATGGGTTTAGTTAAATTACAAGAAAATCAAGCAACGCCAAGCTGCAATTTGTATCGGCTATACTTCCGCGAACAATTGACCTAAAGCGATGAATAAGTACGAGTATCAAGTTGGCGGTAGTTTAAAAATAGATGCTCTAACTTATGTAGAGCGTCAAGCAGACTACGATCTTTATAATGCTTTATTAAAAAGCGAATTTTGCTATGTATTTAGTTCTCGGCAAATGGGCAAATCTAGCTTGCGGACTCGGACTCGGTATCGGCTAGAACAAGCTGGCGGTATCTGTGCTTCTATTGATATGACACGCATTGGTAGCCAAAATATTACCCCGACTCAATGGTATAAAGGCATCGTAGTAGATTTATTAAGGAGTTTTAATTTATTTAATAAAGTCGATTTAAAAGCTTGGTGGCAAGAAAAAGAAGATTTATCGCCGCTTCAAAGATTGAGTCACTTTATCGAAGATATTTTATTAGTTCAACTTGTTCAAGAGAATATTTTTATTTTTGTTGATGAAATTGATAGTATTTTGGGGCTTAACTTTCCCACTGAAGATTTTTTTGCCTTAATTCGTTCTTGCTACAACCAAAGAGCAGAAAATTCAGCTTATAACCGTCTTACTTGGGCGCTATTTGGAGTCGCAACCCCTACAGATTTAATTGGCGACTGCCAGCGTACTCCGTTTAATATTGGTAAATCTATCAATTTATCTGGTTTTAAACTGGCAGAAATTGCTCCTTTAGCTGCCGGATTAAAAGAAAAAGTAGATAATCCGTTAGCGGTGTTAAAAGAGATTTTGGCTTGGACAAATGGGCAGCCGTTTTTAACTCAAAAGCTTTGTCAGCTAGTTATTCAACAACGATCTAGCGGTTCTCAACCAAGTAACAGGGAAGAAGTAGGAGAGGAGCGCTATAAGTTAGACAGCCATTTACCAATTGTTAATTATCATCTAATTGGGTTTTATTATCAGTTTTCGCCCTTTTTACTCGAAAAATTGGTGCGATCGCACATTATTGAAAATTGGGAAGCAAAGGACGAACCAGAGCATTTACAAACAGTGCGCGATCGCTTGCTGAGAAACGAACAAAGGGCGGGAATGCTTTTACAGCTTTATCAGCAGCTATTGCAAGGCTCTGAAGTTCCAACAGATGGCTCTAGGGAACAAATAGAATTATTACTATCTGGTTTAGCGATCGCGCAAAGCGGACAATTGCAAGTAAAAAATCGGATTTATCAAGAAGTTTTTTCCTTAACTTGGGTAGAGAAACAATTAACCAAATTGCGCCCTTATGCTCAAGCATTGCAGGAATGGTCAGCAAACTGCGATGCAGCAAAACTTTTACACGGCGAGGTATTAAAGCAAGCTGAAACTTGGGCAGAAAATAAAAGTTTAAGCGATTTAGACTATCAATTTTTATTAAAAAGCCAACAATGCGATCGCGCAGAAGTCGAAAACAGACTAAAAGCTATTATTCGGCAACACAAGTTAGTTACGAGCGCTCTTAGTTTAATACTGCTCGTTTTGGGTATATTAGTTTTCTTACAGTATCTTTGAGCAGAATTCACCCAGCACCAAGATTGGCTATAGTAATTTGGTTATCTCTAAGATCCTCTTCATTATTGTTGTCTAATAATTCTGGCTTTGGAACATCTACATTTTCATCATCATGAACTGAACTATTTGCGCCTGCAGAGGCTTCTCGTGGATGAAGGCTAATATCTTTTGGATCGGCAGTTTCATGAACTGATAGGTTGATAGGGTTGTTTGATTCTTGAGTCATTTTTTCCTAGTTGTTAAACTTACTAAATTAAGCACGAAAGTAAATACAAATGTCTTCTAGCAACTGACATATTTCTTGAGGATGACTTTGTAAAATTGCTCCCATAAGCTAAATTCAATAATCTTGGCGATCGCTCTTAAAACTTCTGCAAATTATAGAACTAATGTACTATAAACTAAAGGACGGATAGAAGTTGCAGGGTATAGGGGTGCAATGCTTTACGCCCCTACTCCACCTCCTAATTTTTCCTAATATTAAGCCGGATAAATGCGTAAGCGGCGATTGGGTTCATCACCAAAACTATCGGATTTGAGACGGTAGTGTTCGACAAGTTCGTGCTGCATTTTCCGCACTTTAGGAGAGCGCGGTAACAACTCTACAGGTTGTCCTTTGGGAATGACTATTTGCTCAACTGCAAGCCTTGCTTCCTCCAAAGCATCCATTTCATCTTCGCTACCATTTTGGCTAAACAAGCTCATTTCTCGCTCGTCGCCAAGACCCGGCTCATCCATATTTAAAAGCCGTCGCAAAGAACGAGTAATTTGCGGAATGGTACTAGCTTTAATCAGGTGAATGGGAACTTGGCGGACTCTAGCAATATGGCGCAACTTAGAATGACTCTTGACGTGCGATCGCAATGCTAAAACACCATCTGCTCCATCGATATCTTTTGTTAGCACTATTGGCAAATTAAGCACTTCAATTATCTGCTCTAATTGGCTGCGGCTGACACCGTAAGGATAAATATGCAGTGGCAAATCTTCGCCATTGGGACCGGGATGGGTGTGACCAAAACGGTCAAAAGATTCTTCTAGTAAGCGGTCAAACTCTCCTTCACTAGAAATACGCCCAGTAGTTACTTGCGGCATGGGGAGCATTTTACCTGTTTCTCTCCAACCAGGCGATCGCATCGTAGTAAGATTTGACTCTAATATCTCCTCTCCACCTTGCCAAGAACTATTAGAACGTGCAGTTTTAATTACAGGTTGTTCTTGAATAATCGTCACTTTATTGTCATCCCCAACCGTTCTAACTTGAGGCGTTGGCTGCTTCCCGCGCAATAAATTGTCTACAGTATCGGCGACGCTTTCGTGAACTACCCAACGTTGGCGCTCTTGCATTTCTACCGCAATTTCAAAGGTAGGCGGGGCTTTGCGCTCTAAAACGGTTTTTTGACTCCTTCGTCTTCTTGCTTCCTCATCTCCTAGGGTTACCGCTTGAATACCGCCCACTAAATCGGACAAAGTGGGGTTTTTGATTAAATTCTCAATTTGGTTGCCGTGCGCCGTTCCAACTAACTGTACGCCCCGTTCGGCAATGGTTCGGGCTGCCATTGCTTCTAATTCTGTGCCAATTTCATCAATAACGATCGCTTCGGGCATATGGTTTTCCACAGCTTCGATCATTACTTGATGCTGCAATTCAGGACGCGCTACTTGCATTCGTCTGGCTCTCCCAATGGCGGGGTGAGTGATATCGCCGTCGCCAGCAATTTCATTAGAAGTATCGATAATCACTACACGCTTATTAAGCTCATCAGCTAAAACGCGGGCAATTTCTCGTAAAGCGGTAGTTTTCCCAACTCCCGGACGACCGAGCATTAAAATTGATTGACCTGTACCTACCAAGTCGCGGATCATGTCAATCGTGCCAAAAACTGCCCGACCAACGCGACAAGTCAAACCAATAATTTTTCCCGTGCGATTGCGAATTGCACTAATGCGGTGCAAAGTTCGTTCAATTCCGGCGCGATTGTCGCCGCCAAAGTGTCCGACGCGCTCGATACAATCATTCAACTGTGCTTGAGAAACTGGAACTTGGGATAAATATTCTGCTCCATGAGGAAAACGGGCTTCGGGGAGGCGACCCAAATCCATTACTACTTCAACCAAACTATTGCGCAACTCGTGTTGCTCTAATGCTTGTTGAATTTCTAGGGGTAGAATATCAATCAGTTTTTGGAGATCGTCTGTAATCTGCATTCTTTCTACAGTGACGTTATTAACGTAGAGCGATAGGGCAAAGGGTGCGGAAATTTTTAGCAAATACTTGGGGTTGGTTTAAGCTGAGAAACAAGAGAACGAGCAAGGTTTACAGCTTCCCAAAGCAATTGAGGTTCTTGTTCTAAGCCAACAATTGATACTTCATCAGTTTGATTTATTTGTAATTGTTCTAATTGTTCTAAAACGGGCGACAATAACACGCGAGCATAACTACCATAAGCAACCCCAGATATGCGACTACCTCCTAAATTACTGCCTAACATTCCCAGTTTTTGCAACTTTGGCACGGTATAGCTATTAGTTCCTCCCGCTAATTGTACGTAACCGGGTAAATTGGCAGCTAAAACTTTTTGAGCTAGTTTGACCGCCGCAATGGTCGTACCATCTCCAATATCGCCGCTCATTGGTCGTCCGTCGGTTTGCCAAATCAAAGCGCTATTTAAGGGGGAAATTAGCTCGTACAAGCTCCATAAATAGTCAATTAGGTTTTCGCCATCAGGACAACTTATAGCTACTAACTTTAGCTTGCTAACCCAAGGCTTGACGCTCATCCAGAGATGAGCAAATTCGCTATATTGACCCACTTGAGTATGAATTTCAACCGCATCGACTCCTTGCGATAATACCAGAGGTGCGAGTACTTCTTTTTGTACTACATAGGAATTGGTTTTAATTAATTGACTCGGACAAATCGGTAAACACCGCCCACAACCATAGCAATTAGGCTCTAATACCCCAGAAAAATTGTCTTCCCAGCGTCCAAATACAATGGCTTGCGCCGGACAAACTTGTTCGCAAGGACGCGGACACTCAGGAGGACAAGCTACAGGGTCAAAAGCTGCTTTGCGAAAATGCGGATCTTCAGAGACATTTAAGCTCACCATTAACCAAGGTAAGTGTTTAAGCTCGTAGCCCCAATTTTGGGCTGTACTTTGTATTGAAGCCGCTATTTGTAACGCTGCTTGCGCTGCGGCAATTACCGCTCCATCGGCGGATACATCAATACAATCTACGCCAGAAAGAGCATAAGCTAAGGTTAAATTTCTTACTGACGGTAGATGTTGAAAACTAGCTCCGCAAATTAGCTTGAGCCAGTTACCTTGTTCTAGAGAGCGTAAGGGGTGGTACGAATTAGTCACCTCTATATGCTAGTGTGCTACGCAAAAAAATAGCAGCGATTTTTGGCGAATTTCGCACAAATTTTTGGCTGAATAATTCTTTGCTGGTCAAATAAGTAGCAACTTAAGGGTAAAAACTTATATTGCAATTTGCACCTAGGCGATCGCTTTTAAAAGTGACAAATATAACTATATACCTATGTTTTACGATCTTTAGCAAACATTTAGCGATCGCTTTTTTTAGCTTTAACTAATTGCAACCTAAAATTATACTCCATCAAATACTTTTGATTTACAAAATTATATAAAGAAAATTGCTTTGTTCTCACCTTAGAGGGAGTTAGGTTATAGAGCCAGCAATACATATAGTAGATGGAGCTAATCATAAGTAGCCAAAAAGTAGTTAGCAATCGACTTTGATAAAACAGTTTTATGTAAAGTGATCGCTTGGTACAAAATTGTTTTGCTATAAAAACTAACTACTTTAATTTAACAAAAAGGAAAGATATGAACTTAAGTACAATTATTCCTGTTTATAGCGAACATTTAGGAATAACAGAAGTTGCCCAAACTAGGGTAAACGCCATACCCCAAACTGTAGCCTTATTCTCAGCGCCGCAATTTTTGGTAGCATTGATTGCAGGGGTATTAATGGCTTTTGCTTTTCAATTATTATTAACAAACTTCTCTGTTGCCTTTGGTATTTCCGCCCTAGGAGGTTCGTCTAACTCCAACGAATCGGAAAGCTTGGGTAGCACTATTCGCAAAATAGAAACTGCTGTAGGTCTTTGGACTTTAATTACTGTTACTATTGCCTTGTTTATTGCTTGTTTTCTAGCAGTAAAGCTTAGCTTGGTTAGTAGTGCCGTTTTAGGAGCTATTACAGCTATAGTCATTTGGTCTACTTACTTTTCGCTGCTAGTTTGGGTAGGTTCAACTACTGTAGGCTCGTTAATTGGTTCAGTTGTAAGCACTGCTACATCTGGCTTTCAAGGATTGATGGGAACGGCTGCTACTGCTATGGGTGCAAGCGCCGCTTCGTCGCAAGTAGTCTCTACCGCCGAAGCTGTTACCGCCGCAGTGCGCCGAGAATTGACTTCAGGAATTGACCCCAACACCATCCGCGACACGCTGCAAAACTCTTTAAGCAGTCTGCAATTACCCAAGCTAGACGTAGAGGAAATTCGCAGCCAGTTTGAGAAAATTCTTAGTAGTTCAGATTTGCAAAGTCTAGCCGGAAACGAAGGCTTAAATGTCGATCGTCAAACCTTAGTAGACTTGGTTAGCAGCCGTACTGACTTTTCTAAGCAAGATATAAATCGAGTTGTAGATCAATTAGAAGCTGCTTGGAAAAATGTAGTTGGTCAGCCACAACAAGACGCGCAAACACAGATTCAAAACTTTTTACAGTCTGCTACACCTGAAGAACTAACTTCCTCCGATTTAGCTGCACAACTTCAAAAATTGGTAGCTAGTAATCAAAGTAACGGACAAAAAAACGGCGGGATGATAAGCCAGGCCATGGAACTTGGGGCCAGCACGTTGCTAGGAATAGTTTTGAAAAGAACAGATTTATCGGATCTAGATGTAGAAAAAATATCTAATCAGTTGCAACAGTTGACAGGTAAAGCCACAGAACAAGTTAGCAAAGTTGGTACTGCGGTAGCCCAAACACCAGCACTAGGTTTTAATACGATCAAAGCCGATGTAGATAATTATTTGCTAAATTCTTACGGTTGGCATTTGAACCGCGAAACAATCAAAAACGAATTTAAAGATGTCATCTACGACCCCCAAGCAGATCCAGCGACCGTTAGAAGACAATTAGAGCAAATAAATAAAGAGTATTTTACTCAACAATTAACTGCTCGTGGGGACTTGTTACCAGCAAAAATTGCAGAAGTAGCCGAACAACTAGAGAGTATTCGCAGCGAAGTTTTAGGTAGTCTTGAAGATGCACCTCAAGCAGAAACAACAGATATCCGCGCTTCGGTGGCAGATTATCTCAGCAAAACAGGCAAAGAAGAACTAAATCCTGAAGGCATTAAACAAAACTTTCAGAAGCTATTAGAAGATCCGCAAACCGGATTTGAAGCGCTGCGCGATCGCCTAAGTCAATTTGACCGCGATACTTTTGTCCAACTTCTCAGTCAGCGTCAAGACATCAGCACCGAGGAAGCAGAAGGAATAGTTAGCCAGTTAGAAAGCTCTCGCGATAGTGTTGTTAATAGAGCTAGAGAAGTTCAAGAACAAGCTAAAGCCAAAGCTACCGAGCTAAGGACTAAAGTTGAAGAATATCTCCGCAATACCAACAAAGAAGAACTAAATCCTGACGGAATTAAGCGCGATTTTCAAACTCTTTTTGCCGATCCGCAAGCCGGAATTAGCGTACTAAAAGAAAGATTATCGCAATTTGACCGCGATACTTTGGTACAACTTCTCAGTCAGCGTCAAGATTTGAGCGAGGAGCAAATTAACCAAACTCTCGACCAAATAGAATCAGTACGCAGCAACCTTTTGCAAGCACCGCAAAAATTAGCGGGAATTGCTCAAGAACAGTACGAACAAACTACAACAAAAATTGCTGAATACCTCCGCAATACCAATTTAGAAGAACTCGATCCTGAAGGAATCAAACGAGATTTGAGTAAATTACTTGAAGATCCAAAACTTGGGGCGATCGCATTGCGGGAAAGATTAGCGCAAGTAGATAGAGAAACTTTAGTAAAACTTCTCAGCCAACGCCAAGATTTGAGCGAGGAGCAAGTCAACAAAACAATCGACCAATTGCAAGCCGGAATTAGCAGCATTGTTAAAGCACCGCGTCGGTTAGCAACTCGCGCTACTCAGCAAGTTGTCGATTTTGAAGCAAATCTTGAAAGCTATTTGCGAAATACTAATAAAGACGAACTCAACCCCGAAGGAATAAAGCGCGATTTGCAATTATTGCTCAACGATCCGCGTTCTGGTTTGGGAAGTATAGGAAGTCGTTTTTCTAAGTTCGACCGTTCTACCTTAGTATCGTTACTATCTCAAAGAGAAGATATCAGCACTGAAGAAGCAAACCGGATCGCCGACCAAGTAGAATCAGTACGCAACTCGATTGTCGAACAAGCGCAAAAAATTCAGCAGACTGTAACTTCAGCCGTTGAGGGAGTATTGGGTAATGTCCGTAATTACCTAAATGGTTTACAACGTCCTGAGTTAAATTACGAAGGAATCCAGCAAGACTTCAGCAAGGTATTTGACGATCCCCAAGCCGGATTTAGCGCCTTACGCGAAAGATTGTCGCAATTTGACCGCGAAACCTTAGTAGCTGTCCTTAGTTCCCGCGAGGACATTTCCGAAGCCGATGCTAACCGGATTATTGCTCAAGTAGAAGGCGCTAGAGACAAAGTATTGCAACAAGGTGATCGCATTCAAAAAGAAACCCAAAAACGCTTAGACGCAATCAAGCAGCAAGCACAAAAACAAGCTGAGGCAACTAAAAAAGCCGCTTCTGGTGCAGCTTGGTGGTTATTTAGTACTGCACTGACATCATTAGTTGCAAGTGGGATCGCTGGGATTCTTGCTGTAAGAAATCTCATTGGCTAAAATCCCTTAATAACTTTAAAGCCTCCGGTTAGGGAGGCTTTTTTTGTAGTTCGCTCGTCTATTCTAGAACTATGGAAGATTCTCGCCAAAGTGCCTTTACTGCTCTAAGTGCTGTCCACAAAGGAGCTTATGCTGATGTCGCCTTAGAGCGGGTATTGAGCAAAAATAACCTTTCCCCAAATAATCGCCGTTTAGTAACTGAGCTTGTCTACGGTAGCGTCCGCCAAATGCGATTGCTCGATACGCTAATTGACCAATTAGCCAGCAAAAAAGCCGACAAACAACCCCCACTTTTGCGGACAATTCTACATTTAGGCTTGTATCAACTACGATATTTGAGCCATATTCCCCCGTCGGCGGCGGTAAATACTACGGTAGAACTTGCGAAAAAAAACGGACTTTCAGGACTCACAGGCTTTGTAAATGGTGTACTGCGCCAATACCTCCGTATTGCCGATACCGAAATCGAGCCGCTAAAGTTACCCGAACACCCGGTAGCACGATTAGGTATTCTCTACAGTTATCCCGATTGGATAATCGAAGTTTGGTTAGCGCAATTTGGTACAGCTACAGAATTACTTTGCCAGTGGTTCAACCAACCGCCAACGCTCGACCTGCGAGTAAATTTACTCCTTAGTTCCTTAGAAAAAGTTGAATCTGCCTTGCAATCGGCAGGTATAGAAGTACGTCGCGTCCCTCACGTGCCTCAAGCTTTAAGAATAACCGGGAGTACCGGAGCAATTCAAAACTTACCCGGTTTTAACGATGGTTGGTGGACGGTGCAAGATAGTAGCGCTCAATTAGTTAGCCATTTACTTGCTCCTCAAGCGGGGGAATTTATCGTTGATGCCTGTGCAGCACCAGGAGGAAAAACTACTCATATAGCCGAATTAATGGGAGATAAAGGTACAATTTGGGCTTGCGATCGCACGGCTTCTCGATTGCAAAAACTCCAAGAAAATACCAAACGCTTGCAATTGCACTCAATTCAAATTCAAGTAGGAGATAGCCGCCACTTGAACCAATTTATAAATAAATGCGATCGCCTGTTACTAGATGTTCCTTGTTCGGGTTTGGGAACTTTAAACCGTCACGCCGATGCGCGTTGGCGACAAACTCCTGAAACTATCCAAGAACTTTCATTATTACAATCAGAACTAATTGCTCAAGCGGCTTTATTAGTCAAACCCGGCGGCGTAATGGTTTATGCTACTTGCACTTTGCACCCCCAAGAAAACGAAAGCATAATTGAGACATTTCTAAAACAAAATACCAATTGGGAAATTGAACCGCCAGCACTCGATTCGCCTTGTTTTACCTTTGCAAAACCTCCCAGTTGGATTAAAGTTTTACCATACCAAGATTTGATGGATGGCTTTTTTATGGTGCGATTGAGAAAAGCACTCTAAACAGCTTGACTTTTATTGAGTTTTTCAACCTAGCTTTTCTAAGGCTAATAATTAATTATCAGAGAAAAATCATGTTAAATAAGGAAAACAATGTCAAACAGCTAGTCAAAATTTTAATCGGAGCGGCGTGGATTGACGGCAAAACTCAGCCAGAAGAACGCGCCTATCTGAACAAAATAGCTCAAGAAAAAGGTGTAGCAACACCAGAAATCTATTCATTGCTGCACGAATCAAAGCAAGTACAGCCAGCAGAATGTTATGAATGGTTGAAAGAATACTTAGGCGATGTTCCCAATCTTGAAGACTATCAAAAGCTGCTGGAATCTATTAGCGCCTTAATTTATAGCGACGGTGATGTAGATACTGAAGAAGCAAAACTTTTGACTCAATTGCAGTCTTTAGATCCAGAAAATAAGTCACCTCAACCCAGCCATAATGCAGTCCTGAAAGAAATTCAAAAGCTTTACCGTCGTTGGGTTGAGGGTCAAAATTAAACCTGAGCCAAAGCTTTGTTAAGCCTTTGGTTCGCCTAAACCGGGAGTTTCTTCTTTTTTGACTTCAGGAACAACATCTGGGCGTTCTTTATCTTCCCAACCTACAGGGCGCTTAGAGTTGTACCAAGCAACAGAACCAATTGAAACTGCCGCAATAAATCCAACGACATATACTAAAGTGAAGGAAACGGGAAAATGAGGACCATTTTCAGCAGCTTGGGCTGCGGTTTGCATTAATATATTCATTTTATGCTCCTAATTCTAGGCAATGCTGATTTTAAGAGCATACAAAAATCCGTGTAATTTTACTATCTCCCCCAAGAGTGATGGGAATTAACTAATTCTAACCATCGCTACCAAAGCCAGGAGTAGGGTTAATTGCTGGCGGGGGTGCGGCGGCGGGAGGTGGGTTATTGCTGGGGCGTTCTGGAGGTCTTAGTCGCTCTCGCCAAGACGACTTTGCCCCTGGGTGGGTAGACCTTTCTGGCGTTGGCGATCGCTTGAGTTGGGGACGAACTTGAGTTGTTGTTGGTGCGGCAGATTCTTGACGCTTACGCAGTCGCTTTGGAGTAGTTCTATTTCTGTAGCGGCGATCGCGTCGCGTGGTAGTTTCCGGATTTTGCTCATTGTAACCTCTTGATAATCTGCGTCTTTGGCGACGATTAGGTTCAGGAGTTGTTTCTAAATTATTTTGCTCTATCTGGTTTGAGCGATTGACACGCAGGCGTTTGGAAACTACTCGCTTGGGCTTAAGAGGCTGGGCTTTAATGCTACCTTTGCGCCCTTCTAATTTCGGTCTTGAAGGAAATTCTACTACAGCCATCTTTTCTACCGCTTGCGCCATAAATTGATGCCAAGTATAAGCCGCCGTACTGCTGCTACCCCAAGTAGGTTCGTTATTGTCATTGCCCAGCCATACCCCCGTCACGACTTGAGGAATATAGCCAATAAACCACAAATCGCGGGCTTCGTCAGAAGTGCCAGTTTTACCTGCTACCGGACGATTTAACTGCGCCGCTCGACCTGTACCCGACTGCACTACACTTTTGAGCATCCAAGTCATAATCGCCGCGCTACCGGGGTCTAACACCCTTTTAGGCTTGTATTTTGAGGTATAAATAACTTCGCCACTACGATTGAGAATGCGGCGAATACCGTGAGTTTCGATCTGCATACCTTGGGTTGCCAAAGTACCGTAAGCGCTAGTTAATTCGAGTAAATTTACTTCGTTGGAACCTAAAGCTAAAGAATAAGTTGGTTTTAGCTTAGATTTAATGCCCATATTGCGAGCAAGTTTGATTGTGGGATCGAAACCTATATTAATTAAAACCTTAACAGCAATTGTATTGATAGAAGAAATCAAAGCGCTGCTTGCAGTCATCCACCCCCGATAATTGCGATCGTAATTCAAGGGTTCGTAGCCTTCAACCACAAAAGGCGCGTCAATGTAAGACTTGTAAGGCGACATTCCCGAAGCGATCGCGGCGGCATATACAAAGCCTTTAAACGTAGACCCTGGCTGGCGTTGAGCTTGCGTAACTCGATTAAATTGATTGACTTGAAAATTTTTGCCCCCTACCATTGCCTTAATTTCGCCATTGCGGGGGTCAATGCTAACTAACGAAGCTTCCTCAAAGTGCTGCCACTTACCATTTTGAGCGATGGTAGTTTTTACGGCGGTTTCGGCGGCTTTTTGCCACTGGGGATTTAAAGTTGTTTCAATCGTCAATCCTCCAGCTTCTATCCGCTCTGGGGAGATATATTTTGGTAATTCTTGTTGAATATAAGTAGTAAAGTAAGGTGCTTCTACCTTGAGTCGCTTAGGCAAACTAGGTTTGAGAGCAATGGGGGCATTTGTTGCCTCTCGTGCTATTTGAGGCGTAATTACCTTATCTTCTTGCATTCTTTGCAATACTAAATCGCGCCGCCGCTTGGCAATCGTTGGGTTAACCATTGGCGAATAAAGGCTAGGTGCGGGTGCAAGTCCGGCGATAGTTGCCATTTGGGCTAGGGTTAGTTTATTTAGGGGTTTGCTGAAATATACCCAAGAGGCATCGGCTACACCATAAGCGCCCGATCCTAAATACACTAAATTTAAGTAACGCTCTAAAATTTGCTCTTTGGTGAGTTTTTGCTCAATTTTTTGAGATAGACTTATTTCTTTAAACTTGCGTCCTAAAGTGCGCTCTTGATTTAAGAACAAAATCCGCGCCAACTGCTGAGTAATCGTGCTGCCACCTTCTACCAAAGTACGCGATCGCATATTGCTTGCAAACGCTCGTACAATGCCTTGATAATCTACACCGTGATGCTGATAAAAGCGGCGATCTTCAGAAGCTATAAAAGCTTGTATTAGTGGTTTAGGTATTTGATTGAGGTTTAATTGTTCTCTAGTGGCTGGCCCTTGTTGTTGCAAAATACTTCCATCGCCCGCAGTAATGGTTAGAGTATCATCGCGAACAAAGGTGTATAGTTCTGTCGCTGCGGGTAAACTGCGTTCAATAGCTAACCAAAAAACTGTCCAAGCAATAGTTCCACCACTAGCTAAGAGTATTAGCCAAAACCAATAGTAACGATATAAAGGTTTATCTGTAGGAATTTTGGCACGAACGAACTTTGGTAAATTTTTGATTTGCCCGACAAATGTTAGCTTTGGTGCGGTTTCTTTTTCCCCTGACGGAGAGTCATTAACTTTATTTGTTCGCTGTTTAAGCCAGGGTATTAGTTTGGACACTTTTATTAGTTCCTTAACGTTACTGCAAAGCCAGCAATTGTTTTGTTTATTCTACTTGGTTGGGATCGCGACTAAATAAAGAGAAAATATAATTTGTTGGCTAAAGTTACGAGCAAATCATCAAGTAATATTTTTTGAGTGGAGTAATGGTATGCACGCTACTTGTATCAAACCATGCGCGATTGCCCTTGGCAGTAATTTAGGCGATTCTCAAGGTATCTTAACCGCCGCCTTGCAAGTATTAGCAAACACTCCAGGTATAGAAGTGAAAAATGTTTCTAATTGGTATCAAACGGAGCCTGTGGGCGGAATTCCTCAACCCGATTACATTAATGGTTGTGCTTTGCTGCAAGTTCAATCCTCACCCCAGCAATTGCTCAAAACTTTACTAACTACAGAAGCCAAATTTGGCAGGGTACGGCGAGAAAGATGGGGAGCAAGATCGGTCGATCTCGATTTATTGCTTTACGACGATTTGATTTTAGCTACCCCCGAATTACAACTACCACATCCGCGCATGAACGAACGGGCTTTTGTTTTAGTACCTCTAGCTGAAATTGCTCCTGATTGGATTGAACCAGTTTCAGGAAAAGCGATCGCGCAACTTGTACAAAAGGTAGACTGTTCAGGAGTTAGCAAAATTTAACTTTATGACAATTGGCACAGAACCACCCCAATTATTAAAGCAACGCCTGCACTACCGAGGGCGCAAATTTGCTTTTGAAGTAAATAGTCTGCGTTTACCCAACAATGCGGAAGGCGAATGGGAATGTATCAGACATCCCGGCGGCGCGTTAGCTGTACCAATAACTCCTGAAGGTAAGCTTGTTTTAGTACGGCAATATCGTTTTGCAGTCCAAGGTAGATTATTAGAGTTTCCAGCAGGTACTTTAGAACTAAATGAATCTCCCGCCGACACAATCGGCCGCGAAATTGAAGAAGAAACTGGCTATCGCGCCCACAAGTGGCAAAAACTTGGTGAATTTTTCCTAGCGCCGGGTTATTCCGATGAAATTATTTATGCTTTTCTCGCTCAAGAATTGGAACTATTAGACAAACCGCCCTCTCAAGACGATGACGAAGATATAGAAACAGTTTTGCTAACTCCGCAAGAATTAGAAAGAGCTATTTTAGAAGGTGAACCCGTAGACTCCAAATCGATTTCTAGCTTTCTATTAGCCAAACCGTTCTTAACGTGAGTTATGACTTCTGCAAAGATCCCAACGGCTACTAAAATCCTACCTTTAGAAAATGGCGATCGCTTGTCGCGCATTGAATTTGAGCGCCGCTATACAGCAATGCCAAAAGTTAAAAAAGCTGAACTAATTGAGGGAATGGTATACATGGGATCGCCAGTAAGAGCTAAAAGTCACGGTGAACCTCACGTGGCAATTATGGCAATGCTTTCAGCTTACTGGATTGTAACGCCAGGGGTTTCTTTGCTTGATAATGCTACGGTGCGTTTAGATTTTAGATAACGAACCCCAACCGGATGTTTTACTAAGAATCGAGTCAGGAGGACGAAGCATTGTTAGCGATGATGATTATATAGAGGGTGCGCCGGAATTAATTGTAGAAATTGCAGCTAGTAGTGCCGCTTACGATTTGTATGACAAAAAGCAAGTATATCGTCGCAATGGCGTTCAGGAATATATTGTCTGGCAAGTTTTCGATCGCAAAATAGATTGGTTTAGCCTCCAAGCAGGGGAATACGTGCCTTTGCACGATCGCCATGGAGTAGTGCAAAGTCGTGTTTTTCCGGGTTTGTGGTTAGCTATTCCCTCATTACTGACCGGAGAAATGACAAAAGCGATCGCATTATTACAATTAGGATTAAATTCCTCCGATCGCGCCCAATTTGTCGAGCTTTTATCTAATCGATTATCGTAAAATTTTAGTACAGTCGTACTAAATAAATTTAAAATGTCTGACTTAATTTTATTTTGGCATCGCCGAGACTTGCGCCTCTCTGACAATACGGGACTTGAATTGGCAAGGCAGCATAGTCAAAAGGTAGTAGGGGTATTTTGCCTCGATCCCAATATTTTAGAACGGGATGATGTGGCGGCGGTACGAGTTACCTACATGATCGGGTGTTTGCATCACTTACAAAGGCGTTACGCCGAAATAGGTAGTGAATTATTAATTGTTAAAGGCAATCCCCCTCAAGCAATACCAGCTTTAGCAGAAGTTTTAAATGCTCGCAAAGTGTTTTGGAACTGGGACAACGAGCCTTATTCGCAAATACGCGATCGCGCGGTAATAGAAGCGCTGCAAGAAAAAGGCATCGAATTTATCGACGAAAACTGGGATCAATTGCTTCATTCTCCCGAAGATATCCGCACGGGTTCTAGCCAGCCTTACACTGTCTATAGCCCTTTTTGGCGCAATTGGATAAGCAAACCCAAAGCCGAACCTGTAGACGCTTTAAAAGACGTTACAGGGCTTACAGAAGCCGAAAAAAACCTTGCTGTGACTGCGGGAGTTATAACTTTACCCACTGCTAAAGATTTGGGTTTTAATTGGGAAAATGAGCTAGTAATTGCCCCAGGAGAAACCGCCGCTATTGAAAAGCTAGAAGAATTTACTTACTCGGCTATTAACGAATACAAAGAGCAACGCAATTTTCCCGCAATAAACGGTACATCTCAACTGAGTGCGGCGCTTAAGTTTGGTGTTATTGGCATTCGCACCGTATGGGCAGCAACGAAAGCAGCCTTAGAAAATAGCCGCAGTGATGAAACAAACATTAGCATTATTGGCTGGCAACAAGAACTTGCATGGCGAGAATTTTATCAACACGCGATGTATAATTTTCCCGAATTAGAAACAGGCGCGTATCGAGAAGTTTTTAAAAATTTTCCCTACAACAATAACGAAGAACATTTCCAAGCTTGGTGTGAAGGCAAAACTGGCTATCCGATTGTGGATGCGGCAATGCGAGAAATGAACGAGCTTGGTTGGATGCACAATCGCTGTCGAATGATCGTTGCTAGCTTTTTGACAAAGGATTTATTAATCAACCCGCAATTAGGAGAAAAATACTTTTATCAACGCCTTATAGATGGCGATCTTGCCGCCAATAATGGCGGCTGGCAATGGAGCGCTTCTAGTGGGATGGATCCTAAACCCGTTAGAATATTTAACCCTGCAAGTCAAGCGCAAAAATTTGACCCCGATGGTGAATATATTAGAAAATGGTTGCCGGAATTGAGGTCTGTAGATACAGAATTTTTGCTTAGTGGGAATATTCCCCCAGAAGAACGGGACGCGCTGGGCTATCCCTTACCAATTGTCGATCATAAGCTTCAGCAGCGTTTGTTTAAAGAGCGCTACCAACAGCAAAAAGGCTAATTATTTTATAAATGAGGCAAAACGTGAAAGTTTTAGTTGTCGGTAATGGGGGTAGAGAACACGCGATCGCATTTAAACTACTGCAATCAAGCAAAGTTGAACGAGTTTTTTGCGCTCCTGGTAATGGCGGTACGGCAACTCTAGCACGTTGTCAAAACTTGCCTTTGGAGGTAAACGACTTCGCAGGCATCAAACAATTTTGCCAAGATAACAACATTGATTTAGTTGTAGTTGGACCAGAAATACCTTTAGCCATGGGCATTACTGACTACCTGCAAAACTTTAAGATTAAAGTATTTGGGCCAACTCGTGCGGGAGCGCAAATTGAGGCTAGTAAGGCGTGGGCAAAAGCCTTAATGGCAGAATCGGGCATTCCTACAGCTAAAGCCGCCGTATTTACCGATGCTGCCGCCGCCAAGGGTTATGTAAACACGGGATCTATACCAGTGGTAATTAAAGCTGATGGGTTGGCGGCAGGAAAAGGCGTTATCGTTGCAGCCACCATTGAGGAAGCCCATAAAGCAATTGATAATATCTTTGCGGGACAGTTTGGCAGCGCGGGTAAATTTGTTTTAGTAGAAGAATGTTTAGTAGGGCAGGAAGTGTCTGTATTAGCCTTAACCGATGGGATTGTGGTTCGCCCTCTACTCCCTGCTCAAGACCATAAACGCATTGGTGACGGTGATACAGGAGAAAATACCGGAGGAATGGGCGCTTATGCGCCATCGCCTTTAGTTACCCCGGAATTGATGGCAAAAATAGAGACAGAAGTATTGCAAAAAGCAATCGCAACTTTAGGCAAACGCAACATAGATTACCGAGGCGTACTTTATGCTGGCTTAATGGTGTCAGCCAATGGCGAATTTAAAGTTTTGGAATTTAACTGTCGGTTTGGCGATCCTGAAACTCAAGCGATTTTACCTTTACTAGAAACACCCTTAGAAGACTTGTTGCTTGCTTGCGTTGAAAAAAAACTAGGAGAAATGCCACCTATTGCTTGGAAAGAAGGCGCGGCTTGTTGTGTTGTGGCGGCGGCGGGTGGTTATCCTGGAGATTACGGTAAAGGGGAAGCGATCGCTGGCATCAAAAGCACGGAAGGTTTAACAAATACTTATGTATTTCAAGCTGGCACAAAGCAGACAAATACGCAAATAGTTACTGATGGCGGTAGAGTTTTAGGAGTGACAGGCATCGGCGAAAACTTTAATAGTGCAATTTCTCGTGCTTATGCTGGAATAAATGGCATCCATTTTCAGGGGATGTACTATCGACGCGATATTGGGCATCGTCGGGTACAAAAATAAATTTTGAGTCTTATTACTCACCTATTTACCAATTAACTGTTAGTTTTTAATTGTAAGGATTTATTACAAAAGCTAATATAAATTTAAAAAATGGTTATTTGGTTAAAAACACTCCGCGCAGCGATCGCCCATTGGTGGGCAGATTTTACGCTCCAAACCAAGCTGCTGGCGGCGGCGACTTTGGTTGTTTCCTTAATTATGAGCGGTCTTACCTTCTGGGCAGTCAATACTATTCAGCAAGATGCGCGGATAAATGATACCCGTTTTGGTAGCGATTTGGGGTTGCTACTAGCTTCCAACGTTGCGCCGTTAGTTGCCGAAAACAATCTTACAGAAGTTGCCCAGTTTTCTCAACGCTTTTATAGCAACACTTCTAGCGTCCGTTATATGCTTTACGCCGACGAAGCGGGAAAAATCTTTTTTGGCATTCCTTTCTGGCAACCAGAAGTGCAAAATTCTTTAAGTATTGCTCGTCGCATTAATTTACCGGAAAATTATGCCGCCAATTCCGAAATTCCGATGGTGCGTCAACACGTCTCCCCGGATGGCGAAGTTACCGATGTATTTATTCCTTTACTGCATGAAGGTAGATATTTAGGAGTTTTAGCGATCGGGACTAATCCTAATCCTACTGTTGTCGCGTCTTCCAACCTAACGCGGGATGTAACGATCGCAGTTTTTGTCTCGATTTGGGTAATGGTAATACTAGGAGCGGTTTCTAACGCTTTAATGATTACTCAGCCAATTAAAGAACTATCAACGGGAGTTAAAAATATTGCGACGGGAAACTTTAAGCAACGCATAGATTTACCCTTGAGTGGTGAATTGGGAGAATTAATTTTTAGCTTTAATGAAATGGCAGAAAGGCTAGAAAGCTACGACGAGCAAAATATTGACGAATTGACGGCGGAAAAAGCTAAGTTAGAGACTTTAGTTTCAACGATCGCCGATGGTGCGGTACTGTTAGATGCCGATTTGCAGGTAATTTTAGTTAATCCCACTGCTAGGCGAATTTTTGGATGGGAAACCTCGGAAGTTGTGGGAGCAAATGTACTCGAACAGTTACCTGCGGCGGTGCGCGGAGAATTATCGCGTCCCCTATATCAAATAGCCTCTGGAGAGCGCGATAGTGCGGAGTTTCGGCTAACTCTTAGCGAACCAAGCGATCGCACAATCCGCATTCTGTTAACTACTGTAGTCAATCAACAACGGGAAAGTATCAAAGGTATTGCTGTTACCGTCCAAGATATTACCCGCGAAGTTGAGCTAAATGAAGCAAAAAGTCAGTTTATTAGCAATGTTTCCCACGAATTGCGAACTCCGTTGTTTAACATCAAAACCCATATTGAAACTTTGCACGATTATGGAGAAGAATTGACTGAAGCCGAGCGTCGGGAGTTTTTGGCAACCGCTAATCACGAAACCGACAGGCTGGCGCGTTTGGTAAATGATGTTTTAGACTTATCTCGTTTAGAATCATGCCGAATCTATCATTTTGATGGTGTAGACTTGGCGCAAGCAGTAGAGCAAACCTTACGCACCTATCAACTCAATGCACGAGATCAAGGGATTGAATTAGTGCAAGAAATCTCTCCCGATTTACCCGCCGTTTTAGGAAATTACGATTTGCTTTTGCAAGTTTTTACAAATTTGGTGGGTAATGCGGTTAAATTTACTCAGCAAGGTGGAAAAGTAGCAATTCGCGCTTATTTGCTCCCAAATCAAACCATAAGCGAACATTCTCATACTGCCACTAAGCAAGTACGTATCGAAGTTTCTGATACAGGAATCGGCATTGATACCGAAGATCAAACAGCCATCTTCGATCGCTTCTTCCGAGTAGAAAACCGCGTGCATACTTTAGAAGGTACTGGTTTAGGGCTATCAATTGTCCGCAACATTATCGACAAACATCATAGCGCCGTTCATTTAGTAAGCGAGGTTGGTGTAGGTACAACTTTTTGGTTTGATTTAGCCGTATTTGTAGAACAACCACTACTAGCAACAGATAATCTCTCGCTGATGGATGCAATCAGCAACCCATAAAACGTCATCAACACCAGCTTTTAGTGTACAAAGGTGAAAGCTTTAACAAACTAAATGCTAAATCGCCGCCAATTTCTTCAGCTTGCTGCAACCACTTCCGTTTTAGTGCCTTTAAAAACAGCAATAGCAAAAAATTCCTCTCAATTAAAACCTCCGCGTTTAAAAACTGGGGCGATAGTAGGCATTATTAGCCCTGCAAGCGCTACTTTTGTGCAAGAAGAACTGAATATAGTTTTAGATGCCGTGCGGGGTCTAGGCCTTGTACCTAAGCTTGCTCCTCATGTGGGCGATCGCTATGGTTATTTAGCCGGAACAGATAGCGATCGCGCTTCAGACATCAATCAATTTTTTAAAGACCCGCAAATAGCGGCTTTATTGCCAATTCGCGGTGGTTGGGGATGCAGCCGCATTTTGCCTTATTTAGATTATGAAGTTATCCGCCAAAACCCTAAAATTATTATCGGTTTTAGCGATATTACCGCTTTGATTTTAGGAATTAATGCCCGTACTCAATTAGTAACTTTCCATGGGCCTCATGGCTTAACTTCGTGGCGAAAAAGTCAAACTGTATATTTCCGCCGCGTGTTGTTTGCTGGAGAAACTGTAACTATTGCAAATGTTAAAGATGGTGATGATAGCGATCGCTTAATGCAGGTAAAAAACCGTATTCAAACTATTACTCCTGGAATTGCCAAAGGCAAACTTATAGGCGGTAACTTGTCGGTGTTGTCGGGAATTGTGGGTTCTCCTTACTTGCCTAATATGGCTGGGGCAATTTTATTTTTAGAAGATACAGGCGAAAATATCTATCGTTTAGATCGCTTGATGACTCACCTAAAAATTGCTGGAGTATTTGACAAACTAGCAGGCTTTATTTTTGGGCAATGTCCAGGCTGTACGCCTGATGCTGACTATGGTTCGCTAACTTTAGAAGAAATAGTATGGGGACATATTCAACCCTTAAAAATTCCTGCTTATTACGGTGCGGCGATCGGTCATGTGGAAAATATAGTAACATTGCCTATTGGCTTAGATGTTGAAATTGATGCTAATGCAGGAATTATTAGGATGTTAGAGGCGGCGGTTGTGTAAGTTGGGAATGTGCGATCGCACTTTTGGGAGTTGGGATGCGATCGCTTTACAAATTACTTAGTGGCTTTATCTTCTGTTTTTAAAGCATTACTCGCGTAGCTTAGACAAGCTTTTATATCTTTTTGTGTTATTCCTGGATAGTTTTTCAGTATGTCTGCTTCTAACCATCCTTGAGCTAAAAGATTGATAATAAATTCTACAGACAAACGAGTACCTCTAATTACTGGCTTTCCTACCAATATCTCTGGATTAATAATAATGTGGTCTTGCCAATTCATCTTATTTACTTTGTATCTTTCTATTGAAATTATCTAGTTGATACGGGATCGCACCTTAAGGAAAAATTCTGTAGATTTCTTTACGGTGAGCAATTCTTTGACAGATTAATGTCTTTATCTGTTTATCAATCGAGATTCCAATCCGATAATCACCTACACGAATTTTATATTTGTCAGTATAACCAGTCATTTTTTCAATATATCCAAGTGCAAACGGATTTTCTGACTCTAGTTCTGTAAATACAATAGGTTCAACACGGGTTTGAATTTCTACAGGTAAACCAGCTAATTCTTTCAAAAACCGCTTAGTATATTCAACTTTCCACATTACTACCCTTTAGCAATTGATAAAACTTTAATGCTTCATTTCTAGCAAGTTGTTCTTCACCATGAGTTTCCTCCATTAGTTTTGCTAAACCATAGTTTTCAAGGATTTCCTCAATTTGTTCAAACTCAGCAATGGGAATTTGTACAGCGATAGGTTGCTGCTTTTCGTCCAAGACATAATTTTTGTGAATTTCAAGCATTTAAGTAATTCCTCCTGTAATCCTAAACATATATTGCTCAATTTTTATTGAGCTTTCAATTCATTTTTGAATGCAATCATATCTGTATAAAAGTTATCATAACTATTCCAAACAAGAACATCTATAACTATGACATCAGCTAAATTAATATTTTGTGCTTGATCAATTGAGACGTTGTTGCCAAGTTGTTGCTCTAAATTATTAAAACAGCTAATCACTTTGTTGTTTAAACTTTCTTCAAAGTGTATTGATTGATTTCTTGCCTGAAAAATAATATTTGATATTCTTTCTCCTGCTATTCTTTTAACTTCAACGCAGCTTTCTTCTTTGCCATAGCAGATAGACAAGCCTTGTTTTGCTATTTGTAGCATTGCGCCACAAAGACACTTAATTGAAAATTTTCTTGTATCTAATTGACTCTGCTTAATTTTAAGTTTTTCACTTAAAATATTGATTTCTGTTAAAAATTTTTGCTTTTTATCTCTGTTCTTTTCTTCATAATTATAATAACGTTGAGCGGCATACATGACCTGTAGATCGCAAAAATCATCCGAGATATCTTTTGAAACATAATCTTTATATAATTCTTCAAATGGAGAAAGTTGCTTTTTTAGGTTATTTAAGTCTACTAGGTATTCGTTCAAGCTTTTTTTATCGTGTGAAATTAAATTTATGATGTTTTTGACCGCGTACTCTGTTTCCGACAAGTATTCTATTATGTCCATTACAAAAAACATTTACCTATCTACTTCAAATATTTGAAAAATTATGCAGTTCTTCTATAGAAATAGGAGCAGTATAAATATTATTTTCAATTGCCCGAACAGCTTGGAAAGACTCAATTGCCTCTTTTACCTTATCAATGGATTCTTGTTGATTATTCCCCTGCCCAACAATTCCATTTTCTAGACACAAGCTAACCCAATAGCCTGCACTTTGTCTAATTACTACTGTATAAAACTCCCTAGATTTCACTCGTTATTATTCAAATGTGGCAGGGTACTTTGATAAACTACCCTGCTACTTATTATTGACTAGCGCAGCGTACCTGCGGGAATGCCCAAAATGTCCTCAATGTGGGGCATTTCTTCTATTGGAATTACTCGCCCTTCGTCTTCAAAATTGGCAATTTGGTCAAAGTTAAGATAGCGATACAAATTGACAGCAAACGGATTAATTTTGTTTGCCACAATTTCCATATATTCCTGTACTGTAGGAATCCGCCCCAACATTGCACAAACGGCGGCGAGTTCCGCCGAACCGAGGTAAACTTGCGCTCCTTTACCCATGCGATTATTGAAGTTGCGCGTTGAAGTAGAAAATACCGTTGTTCCATCTCCTACGCGCGCCTGATTGCCCATACACAAGCTGCATCCCGGCATTTCTGTTCTCGCACCCGCCGCGCCAAAGGTGCTGTAAACTCCTTCTTCTTTTAGCTGATGTTCGTCCATCCGCGTTGGGGGACAAATCCACAGCCGAGTTTTGACTGGTGGTTCGCCTTCTAATACTTTGGCTGTAGCGCGGTAATGACCGATATTTGTCATGCAAGAACCGATAAATACTTCCTGCACCGCATCCCCTGCTACTTCTGATAGTAGTTTGACATTATCTGGATCGTTGGGGGCGGCAACTATGGGTTCAGTAATCTCGTTCAAGTCAATCTCAATAATCTCTGCATACTCCGCATCGCTATCGGCTTCCATTAGTATCGGATTTGCTAACCACTGTTCCATTTTGGCAACACGACGCATAATAGTGCGAGCATCTTCGTAACCCCGCGCTACCATATTTTTCATTAGGGCAATGTTAGAACGCAGATATTCGGACACTGTCTCAATGCTCAACTTAATCGTACATCCCGAACACGATCGCTCGGCCGTAGCATCAGTTAGTTCAAAGGCTTGTTCTACCTTCAAATCGGGCAATCCTTCTATCTCCATAATTCGCCCGGAGAAGATATTTTTCTTGTTTTCCTTAGATACCGTTAATAAGCCTTTTTGAATCGCTATATAAGGAATTGCGTTGACAATATCTCGCAAGGTTACTCCTGATTGCAATTCCCCCTTAAATCGCACTAAAACCGATTCTGGCATATCTAAAGGCATTAATCCCAGCGCCCCAGCAAAAGCTACTAAGCCCGAACCTGCGGGAAAGGAAATACCCAAGGGGAAACGAGTATGAGAGTCGCCGCCAGTACCCACAGTATCGGGTAATAACATTCGATTTAGCCACGAGTGAATAATTCCATCCCCAGGGCGCAACGCAACGCCGCCCCGTTCTGCCATAAAATCGGGTAATTCGTGGTGAGTTTTAATATCTACAGGCTTGGGATAAGCGGCGGTATGACAGAAGCTTTGCAGAACTAAATCAGCGCTAAAACCAAGACAAGCAAGTTCTTTGAGTTCGTCGCGGGTCATTGGACCTGTGGTATCTTGAGAACCTACGGTCGTCATAATTGGTTCGCAGGATGTACCAGGGCGCACTCCTACAAGTCCGCAAGCTTTACCTACCATTTTTTGCGCTAAAGTATAGCCTTTTCCGGTATCTACAGGTGGACGAGGACGAATAAATATCGGGCTAGGTTCAATTCCTAACGCCGTTCTAATTTTGTCTGTCAAACTGCGCCCAATTAATAGCGGGATACGTCCCCCGGCGCGGACTTCATCGGCGATACTATCAGGTTGGAGGTTAAAAGTAGAAATTACTTCCCCAGATTCGCTAGTAACTTCACCTTTGTAAGGATAAATAGTAACAACCATCCCAGTTTCCATTTTGGAAACGTCGCATTGAATAGGTAAAGCCCCAGAATCTTCGGCTGTGTTAAAAAAGATAGGCGCGATCGCACTTCCCAATATATACCCGCCAGAACGCTTATTTGGCACGTATGGTATATCTTGCCCAATATGCCACAACACAGAATTTATTGCCGATTTGCGCGACGAACCCGTACCAACTACATCCCCTACATAAGCTACAGGATGCCCTTTTTGTTTTAATTCCTTAATAATTTCTATCGCCCCTGGCATTTTTGATTCCAGCATTACCAAGGCGTGCATCGGAATATCTGGGCGGGTTGTGGCGTGAGGTGCGGGGGAAAGATCGTCTGTATTGGTTTCTCCCGGTACTTTAAACACCGTTACAGTAATCTTTTCTGGTAACGGCGGACGATTTGTAAACCATTTAGCTTCTGCCCAAGCCTCAATTACTTGCTTGGCATAAAGATTAATTTCTGCTAGGTCAAAAACATCGTGAAAAGCATCATAAACCAGTACCGTATGACTAAGAGCTTTTACCGCCGCTTTAGCGATTTCCTCGTTATCAGCAGATAGCAAATCTACCAAGCTGCGCACGTTATAACCGCCAAGCATAGTTCCTAATAATTCGATGGCGTAGGTAGGCGAAACTAAAGGGCTACTAATTACCCCCTTGGCAATTCCGGTCAAAAACCCAGCTTTTACATAAGCCGCCGGATCTACTCCTGGGGAAATGCGATCGCGCAATAAATGCAATAATGTTTCTTCTTCCCCTACTGGTGGTACTTTCAGGAGTTCGCACAACTGGGATGTCTGCGGCGCATCTAAAGGTGATGGGGGAATATTTAACGCTGCTCTTTCGGCGGTATGTTGGCGATATTCTTCAAGCATTTTAGTACGTCCTTTTTTTATTTCTACTGCCACATTAGCGCTGCTTTGAGCATGATTACAGTTTGGGATGATACGGCTTTTACCTTACTTCTAAAACTAAATTGCCAGGAAGTCACGGTACAATTACTTTTTAAAGCTGTAAGGGCGCTACTCTTAATCGTTTTATATGCCTCAAACTTACACCGTTCAAATTCTCCACGCCGGAACAACTCATACTATTCAAGTTCCCGACGATCAAATTATCCTCAAAGCTGCCGATGCTGCGGGTTTAGGGTTGCCAAGTTCTTGTAATGCGGGGGTTTGTACTACCTGTGCCGCCCAAATTTTAGAGGGGACGGTAGAACAAAGCGACGGTATGGGTATTAGCCTTGAACTTCAACAAGAAGGCTATGCTTTGCTTTGCGTATCTTATCCTCGTTCTGACTTAAAAATTGAGACAGAAAAAGAAGACCGAGTTTATCATTTACAATTTGGTCAGTTCCAACAATAGCCTTAATCTATGACTACCCACTTTATTAGTGCCGAAATTACCCTCGAAGAAACTCCAGCCCAATTACAAGCAGCAATTGAAGCAGAGTTGGCAAAACAGGGCGAACCTTTGCGTTGGGCGATTACATCAGTAAATGTTCAAAAGCAAACTGCGATCGTTGAAGCCGTTGTTACTTTAAAATCACCTCCCACGTGAATCATCCTTACACTGCTGTTTTAATTATACCAACCGGAATCGGCGCGGCGATTGGCGGTTATGCTGGAGATGCTTTGCCCGTTGCTCGTGCCATTGCTTCGGTATGCGATCGCCTAATTACTCACCCCAATGTCCTCAACGGCGCTCAACTATACTGGTCAATGCCTAATGTTTTCTATGTAGAAGGCTACGCTCTTGACAAATTTGCCGCTTCATGCTGGGCTTTGCATCCGGTGCGTCAAAATCGGATTGGGTTAATTCTTGACCAGGGAATCGAACCAGAATTGCAAGTTCGGCAACTCCAAGCCGCCGAAGCTGCTAGAGCAACTTTAGGACTATCTCTAACAGATTACGTAATTACCGATACCGCAATGAACGTAGAATTACGTACCTCAGCATCCGGTGCAAGTTGGGGAACTATTGAGAATCCCGATAGTTTGTTACGAGCAGCGAAAACTTTAATTGATATCGGAGCAGAGGCGATCGCTGTTGTTACTCGTTTCCCTGATGATATCGATAGCTTGGCTTTAGAACAATACCGCCACGGGCAAGGAGTAGACCCTTTAGCGGGGGCGGAAGCTGTGATTAGTCACTTAATAGTGCGAACCTTTAAAATCCCTTGCGCTCACGCCCCAGCTTTATTACCACTGCCCATTGACCCCAATATATCACCGCGCTCGGCGGCGGAAGAATTAGGTTACACCTTTTTGCCTAGCGTGCTTGTCGGTTTAAGTCGCGCCCCCAGATTTACAAGCGATCGGCGCGATATTTGGGCAAAGGAAGTTGATGCAGTTATAGTACCTGCAACAGCTTGCGGCGGTAGCGCTATTTTAAGCTTGAGCAATAGCCAAGCGCAAATAATTACCGTGAGTGATAATCAAACTAAAATGCTCGTTCCCCCAGCGCCTCTAGGCATTAAAGCAATTCAAGTAAGCTCGTATTTAGAAGCAATTGGGGTTCTAGTCGCCCATAAAGCAGGCATAGATTTAGCGAGTTTTACGCCCACGATTTCACCCTTAAATTGCTTATCAACTATGTAAAAAATTACGATTAAGTTGTACTTCCCTTTGATTCCATCTTAGATACTAAGTATTAAGCCCCATTTGCCAAAAATAGCGGCAATTTAAAAAATGTCTTCCATCACCTTAGAAATTCTGCTTCTTTTCCTCTTGATCGTTGCTAATGGCATATTTTCCATGTCAGAAATGGCGATTATCTCCTCGCGGAAGGTAAGGCTGCAAAATATGGCAAATCAAGGAAATAAAAAAGCACGAGTTGCCTTAGACTTAGCCGAATCCCCCAATAAGTTTTTGTCCACAGTCCAGGTAGGCATTACTTTAATTGGCATTTTAGCAGGTGCTTTTGGGGGCGCAACTATTTCCGAAAAACTAGCAGAAAATTTAAATCAAATTCCTTGGTTAGCACCTTACAGTCAAGGGTTATCTTTTGGCATTGTGGTTATGGTAATTACCTACCTATCCTTGATTGTGGGCGAACTTGTCCCCAAACGCCTCGCTTTGAATAATCCTGAAGTAATCGCCGCTACCGTAGCAAAGCCCATGAAAGCGATCGCTGCTTTTGCTTCTCCTGTAGTACATTTACTCAGCGCTTCTACAGATTTGGTACTGCGAATAATCGGTATAGGGCCATCTACCGAACCCCAGGTAACGGAAGAAGAAATTAAAGTATTAATCGAGCAAGGTACGGAAGCGGGGATGTTTGAGGAAGCCGAACAAAACATGGTAGAGCGAGTTTTTAGATTAGGCGATCGCCCCGTTAGTGCTTTAATGACACCGCGCCCAGATATTGTTTGGCTAGACTTAGAAGACACCACCGAAGAAAATCGCAAAAAGATGATGGATAGCGCCAATTCTCGCTTTCCTGTCTGTCAAGGTGGTTTAGATAATGTTTTGGGTATTATGCCTGTTACCGACTTACTCGCCCGTAGTTTATCGGGGGAAAAGTTAGATTTAACAGTATCTTTACGTCAGCCTGTATTTGTCCCAGAAAGCACTCGCGGCTTAAAAGTACTGGAGTTATTTAAACAAACCGGAACCCACATGGCGCTAGTAGTGGATGAATACGGCGTAATTCAAGGCTTAGTGACTTTAAATGACATATTAGTCGAAATTGTTGGCGATGTGCCTTCTGCTGACGAATTAGACGACCCCCAGGCTGTGCAACGAGAAGATGGCTCTTGGCTATTGGATGGAATGCTAAGCGTTGATGAATTTTTTAAAATCTTTGCTGTCAATGACTTTCAAGGCGAACATCGCGGTAGCTATCAAACTTTGGGGGGCTTTGTAATTACCCATTTAGGGCGCATTCCCAACGCCGCCGACCATTTTGAATGGGATGGAATGCGGTTTGAAGTGATGGATATGGATGGCAATCGTGTTGATAAAGTTTTAGTCGTCCCAGTACAAAAAAACTCAGATTTGCACCTTTCAGATTAAATTTATATTTGTAAGATAACTTTACATCAATTTCAGTAAAGATACTGTGCTGCTATGGCTATTTAAACTGCTATTAATTAGTTATGGGAGTTCAAGGGCTGAAAAAAGTTAAGGATTGTTTCTCAGATTTACTACTTTTAGCCAGAAAAACCTAAGCTTATAGTCTGCCAATTTTTATAATTTTTTGACCGCTAGGTCTATTTAAACACAACCAAAACTAACTAATTATCATGAATAACTCACTTGTCAATTTAGATAAAACCTCCAATCAGTCTATCGCTCCTAATATTTGGTTAGAGCGGGGTAACGAACTAGCAAGTTTGGGCGCTTATGAAGAAGCTCTCAGTAGCTTTGATCGAGCGGTGGCAATTCAAGCTACAAACAACGCCGCTTGGGTACAGCGAGCCGTAGTTTTAATTCATCTCAACCGTCACAAAGAGGCACTAAATAGTTGCGATCGCGCTTTAGAAATTGATAATAGCGATCGCCAAGCTTGGTTGTTTCGCGGTGCGGCATTAAATCATTTAGGTCGCTACCAAGAATGTTATGCCAGCTACGATAAGTCTTTAGGAATTGAACGGCAAACTATCCGCCAAAAACTTAGCATCAAGCTAAAAGGATTATGGTTTAATTCGGCACAGATAAAAATTGCTTGAATTGACACTATTTCTCATCAAGCTTCAGTGTTTTTTGCAACTATAGTTAAGCATAAAAATTTATTCCTTTCCTCTGTAGGAGAGGAATATTAGTATATAGCTCGGAAATTTTCTAAAAATATTTTTATTATTTGCTCAAAATGTGGATTTTTATTTCAAATTGGGCAAACTAAAATTACACCTCGCAAAACTACCAAAAAACCGTGCTAGAGAGTGAAATAGAGCAAGTCAAACATTTACTTGTGATTGAAGACAACCAAGGCAAACGAACCATCAGCTTAGAAGCAGCTACCTATTCAATTGGTCGTAATTCCTCTAACTCAATAGTGCTTCACTCTCACTTGGTATCAAGACAACACGCTATGCTACTGAGAGTAACAGACCATCATCAGCCATTGTTTCGGCTAGTTGACGGCAATTTAAAAGGTGTACGCAGTACAAACGGCTTAAGAATCAACGGTCAACACTGCTTTGAGCACCAACTTAGCCATGAAGATGAGATTGTTTTTGCTAATGATGTTAAAGCTTGGTACTACGCAACGGCCAATAGCTTAGAAACAATCCCCAAAGCTCCAGAAAAAGAAATTACCACGGTTCCGGCGATCGCCAATACATTAATTGGGGTAGAAAGAGAAGTTGCAAATTACAGCGATGCGGCATTACTAAAACTAGCAGCATTTCCCGAACCAATCGCTAGTCCAATTATTGAAATCGATCTGGAGGGAAATATTACTTATATTAATCCCTCGGCATCAGCACAGTTTCCAGACCTTAGAGAAACCAAGCTGCAACACCCACTACTAGAAGAAATAGTACCGATGGTCAAAAATGGTCAAGAAACCTTTTTTGTGCGGGAAGTAGAAATTGGCAGCAAAATATTTTCTCAATCGGTACATTATGTTGCTGTTAGCGGTCTAATTAGAAACTACATCGTTGATATTACCGAACGCAAGCAAACCGAACTTGCCTTACAGGAAAGCGAAGCTAAAAATCGAGCTTTACTAAACGCAATTCCAGATTTGATGCTGCGGCTTGATAAAGATGGCAATTGTTTAGATTATTTGCCTGCAAAAACCAATCCTGACAGCACCAACGAGCAGGCAAATTTGCTTTTAGAAGCAATAAAACAAAGAATGCACTATGTAAGTCGAGCCTTAGAAACCGGGGAATCACAAGTTTTTGAGTATCAACTTTTAGTCCAAGGTAACATCTGCCATCATGAAGCCAGAATAGTTGTGAACTCTGAAACAGAAGTTTTAGCCATTGTGCGCGATATTAGTTCCCGCGTTACAGCCGAAACCGAACTCAAACAAGCTAGAGACGAGCTAGAACTTCGCGTTGAAGAACGTACCACAGAACTACAAAAAGCTAACAATAGATTGCTTAGAGAGAGCGTTACTCGCCACAGAGCCGAAGAAGAAGTACGTTTTCTCCAAACTATGACTCAAGCTATTGGCGAATCGGCAAACTTTCACTCAGCTTTGGGAGTAGCGCTGCGCTTGGTGTGCGACTTTACAGGTTGGGCTTTTGGGGAAGCCTGGATTCCTAATAGTAGCGTTCTTGAATGCAGCCCTGCTTGGCACAGAAATACTCAAAATCTCGATAAGTTTAGACAGGAAAGCGCAAACCTGACATTTTTACCAGCAATAGGCTTACCCGGACGGGTTTGGACATCAATGCAGCCCGAATGGATGCAAAATATTGTTAATGCTTCAGACACCGATTTCTTACGCAAATCTTGCGCTTTAGAGGTTGGTTTTAAGTCTGGGTTGGGTATTCCGATTGTGGCAAGCGATCGCGTTTTGGCAGTTTTGGTGTTTTTTATGTTTGCTGCCGATGACGAAGACAAGCATTTAGTTAAGCTTGTTTCTACGGTGGCTACTCAGTTAGGATCTTTGCTCCAACGCAAGCAAGTAGAAGCGGCTTTAATAGATAGTGAGGAACGCTTTCGGTTATTGGTGGAGGGTGGGAAAGATTACGCTATTTTTATGCTCGACCCCGCAGGAAATATTATTAGTTGGAATACCGGAGCCGAGAGAATTATCGGCTACCAGGCAACAGAAATTTTAGGAAAGCCGTTTTCTTGTTTTTATACAGTCGATGATAAAGCGATTAGCAAGCCCGAATACCTAATGTACCTAGCTCAAACTAACGGGCAAATCGAAGATGAAGGTTGGCGGGTGTGTAAAGATGGTTCCCTAATTTGGGTTGATGCCACTATTACAGCTTTAAAAGACCACAACGGGCAACTGCGGGGTTTTTCTAAAGTGTTACGTAATACTACAGAAGCTAGGCGCAGCCAACAAGCTTTACAAGAGAGCGAACAGCGTTTGCAGGCAATACTCGACAACTCAACGACCTTAATTTATGTTAAAGACCTCCAAGGGAGATACATTACAATCAATGCTTGGTTTGGAATTCTTTTCAACATTGATAGGGAAGCTATTAAAGATAAAACGGACTACGATATTTTCCCTAAAGAAATGGCTGATACCTATCGGGCAAACGATTTGAAAGTTGTAGAAACTAAAAGTCCAATAGATTTGGAAGAAACCGCTCTCCATGAAGACGGATTGCATACCTATGTTTCGATCAAATTTCCTTTGTTTGACGCGATGGGAGAAATCTATGCAGTCTGTGGTATTTCTACCGATATTAGCGAGCGCAAACGAGCAGAAAATGCTCTAAATTCAAGTTTAGCAACCAATAGAGCATTGCTCGATGCAATTCCCGATTCAATGTTCCGTATTAGTTTTGAAGGAATTTTTGTTAACTTTAAAGCGGCGAAAAATACTCCTTTACCGCTACCCACGCAAGAGTTTTTGGGTAAAAGTTTGTACGAGGTATTTCCCCAGGAAGTAGCTAATCCAATGATGAATTGTGTGCAGTTGGCTTTGACTACCCAAAATATGCAAATTGTTGAATATCAGTTGCTATTAGATAACAATGTTTTGGACTACGAAGCGCGAATTGCTGTTAGTGCCGAAAATGAAGTCATGGCAATTATTCGCGATATTACCAAGCGCAAACGTGTAGAAACAGATATCCGCAACGCTTTAGAAAAGGAAAAAGAACTGGGGGAACTCAAGTCTCGGTTTGTGACTATGGCATCTCACGAGTTTCGGACTCCTTTGGCGACAATTTTGTCTTCTAGCGAATTATTGGAATATTACAGCCATAAATGGACAGATGAGAAAAAACTCAAGCACCAGCAACGCATTCAATCTAGCGTTAAACACATGACTGGTTTGCTAGATGATGTGCTATTAATTGGCAAAGCTGAAGCAGGAAAACTAGAGTTTCAACCAAAACTGCTAGATATTATCCAATTAAGCCGCGACTTGGTAGAAGAAGTCCAAGTTACAACTCAAACTCATATTATTAATTTTTGCATTCAAGAGCAATGGGATAAACTTGACGGATTTATAGACGAGAAACTATTTCGGCACATTATTACTAATTTGCTTACAAATGCTGTGAAGTATTCACCCCAAGGCAAAGAAGTAACTTTTAATTTAAAGCGCGATCGCACATCCACAATTTTTTCGATTCAAGACGGGGGTATTGGGATTTCTGTAGAAGACCAACAAAAATTGTTTGAGTCTTTTCATCGCGGTAAAAATGTGAGTAACATTCCTGGTACGGGGTTGGGACTTGCGATCGTTAAAAAGTCTGTAGATTTACACGGAGGCACAATTATTGTAGCCAGCCAATTAGAAGTTGGCACAACCTTTGTAGTTACGCTGCCATTAAATCAATAAGTATAAACAAATGAAAAAAATTTTAGTAATTGAAGACGAACTAGCAGTAAGAGCAAATATTGTGGAATTGCTGGAAGCAGAGGATTTTGAAGCGGTAGGGGCAGAAAATGGATTTATAGGTGCAATGTGGGCCCAAGAATACTTGCCCAACTTAATTATTTGCGACGTAATGATGCCCGAAGTTGACGGCTATGAAGTTTTAAGTGCTTTGCGTCAAGTACCAGCCACCGCCGCAATTCCGTTTATTTTTCTGACCGCTATGGTAGACAAAGCAGATATTCGTCAAGGTATGGACTTGGGAGCAGATGATTATCTAACTAAACCCTTTACAAGAGCGGAATTATTGGGAGCGATTGCTTCGCGGTTTAGCAAACAAGCTTTTGTGATGCAGCAATTTCAAACTGAGCGCGAACGGGCGGAAAGTTTACAAAAAAAAGTGATGGAACTCCAGCAGTCTGTAGATAGCCAAGGAGAAGTTTTACACCAACTACAGCAAGAAATGCGTAACACCGTGCCAAAAATTACTATGGCTATTGGATTTCTTAAAAGCATACAACCAGGAGCGCAGCGCGATCGCTGCCTACAAATTCTGCAACAATCTTGTCAGTCAGAAATTGCTTTGCTCAATCAACCTAATTTACAAAAGTTTTTAACTCCTGAAGACCATTCGCTGCTACGCCAGTTGGATTTAATTAGCCCAATCTCTAATTCTCCTACCAATAGCTAACTTTATCATGATGTAAAATTTTACCTTACTTAAATTTTAAATTAGCTCCAGCAAAAAATTGACTATATAGCCCCAGACTCAAAACCTAGTCTAGGGCTTTAGCGTTATTTTTAAACTTTGACAATTATCTGTTCTCTCATCTGTTCTACTAACTGATGTAAATTACCTGTGTTGAGACGATAACTTAAGGGATGAGCAATTAGCCGCGCTGTACTAATAAACAATGTCTCAATTTCAATCAAGCCATTTTCTTGTAAAGTTCGTCCCGTAGAAACCAAGTCAACGATCGCTTCCGACATTCCAGTAATTGGTCCTAATTCTACTGAACCATAAAGCGGCACAATTTCTACAGGCAAATCAAGGCTATCAAAATAATCTTTGGCGCAGTTAACAAACTTAGATGCAACTCTACCATGGGGTGGCAATTCTAAAGCCGAGCGGTACTGGCTGGACTTTCTAACCGCCACCGATAGCCGACAATGCCCAAATTGCAAATCGATTAAGTTGGCAACTTGGGGCTGTTTTTCTTGCAGCACGTCGTAGCCGACAATGCCTAATTGCGCTTGACCATATTCTACATACACCGGAACATCTTGCGCTCGAACGAGTAGGGCTTTAGCTGTCTCTGTAGGATCGGAAATTTGCAATTGCCGATTGGTGGAATCGAGAAAAGCACTAAAATCTAGTCCTACAGATTGCAATAAACGGATGCTATCTTTTAATAGTGCGCCTTTGGGCAATGCAACAACGAGCATAATTAAAAATTAGTATATTTAAGCGTCGGGCATAATAATAGCCCAAATGCGATCGCCTAAGAAATGCAAATACTGCTAGTTGATGATGAAGTTGAATTAACTGCTCCCCTCAGCCTAGTGTTAAAGCGCGAAGGTTATAGCGTCGATATAGCTTACGATGGCGCAACGGGGAGCGAGCTTGCAGCCAAAAGCGGGTACGATTTACTAATTTTAGATTGGATGCTACCTTACAAAACCGGATTGGAAATTTGCCAGCAGGTGCGAAGGGCGGGACAAGCTACCCCGGTATTGTTTCTTACGGCTAAAGATACGATAGACGATCGCGTGCAAGGATTGGATGCCGGAGCCGACGATTATTTAGTTAAGCCCTTTGAACTAAGAGAATTATTAGCACGAGTGCGGGCATTGTTGCGTCGTTCGACTTCTGACAGTGCTACGGCACTATCTCAACGGCTAAAGGTGGCAGATTTGGAGTTAGACTTTGAAAACCAGCTAGGCTATCGCCCAGGGCGCACTATTGAGCTATCAGAAAAAGAAACTCAACTGCTAGTGTATTTAATTGAAAATAGCGGTCAATTACTAACTCACGCTCAGATTTATCAACATCTTTGGTCTGAGGGCGAACAACCTAGCAGTAATGTATTAGCGGCTTTAATTCGATTATTACGGCGCAAAATTGAAGCTCCAGGAGAAACTCAGTTAATTCATACGGTATATGGTAAAGGCTACCGCTTTGGCGAGAATAGTTAACTTAATGAGCGATCGCCTAGGGCTAAAATGAATTTTAGACTTATTTATTGTATTTATTGGCACGGATTGTATAAGGCTTTCCAGTTTCCCAGTAAAAAAACTATAAGCGTTACTGGCTCATTTCCTAAATTTTTGCCATTGTATAGGGTATCAACTACTTCCACAAAGGCGCTATCTGGCTTGAAGGTAAATTGTTTTTTGTTTTCAGTTTCTAGTGTTAAGATTCCCCGAACTACATAACAATACCCAATAGCAGGATACTTATGCCACCCTGTTTATTTTCCTGATGGAATTTCGACTTTTAGAGCCGTTACTTCTGGCTTTTTAATTTTTGAATATTCCATTGGTTGCTAATAGTAGTAGTTGTACTTTTGAGCAACGGCATTATTTTTATTTCTTGTTTGTACGCTGAATTATCGTCTTTTGCCCAAGATGACAAATAGCCTAGGGTTGTTAGTGTAAGTGTCAAGGCAACTAAGCTTAAATGCGACCACTTTATCATTGAGTTTCTTCCATTTATATCACCCTCTTAAATCTGATAAAGATAATTTTGAAAGCCTAATTTATAACTATATTGTTATTTTTAATGTAGCAAGATAGTTAATAAAAATTAGATTAGCAGAGGATATTAATGAGATAATAAAACTGCAAAAAATGAATACAAATCGTATTTCAATAGAAATGCGCTCTCTATCCATCATTCACAGCTATATTTTGAGAGTTGTTTAAAAGCAGAAATTGTAAATTAATTGCCATATAAGTAATGTTCAATTTTCATTTAATTGATACAAATAGCGTAAGCGCGATCGTAAATTGGCGATATGAGCCACCTTACGATCTTTACAACTACTTAGAGGAAGACGCTACTCTACAGTATTTTCTAAACCCGCAGAACAACTTTTACAAAATTGTGAATGAAAACGGTGACTTGGTGGGTTACTGTTCTTTTGGACAAGATGGGCAAGTTTCAGGTGGAGATTACCGTTATGACGCGCTTGATATTGGTATGAGAATTCGCCCAGATTTGGCTGGACAAGGAAAGGGTATTGAGTATGCTAATGCTGTGCTGGGTTTTACCGAAAACTTGCTTAAACCAAAAGCTTTTCGAGTCACGATCGCAGCATTTAATAGGCGTGCGCTCCGGCTGTGGCAAAAGTTAGAGTTTGAGCCTCAACAATCTTTTGAGCGAAAAAGCGATGGGATGCAGTTTATTATTTTAGTACGGGTAAATTACTAACAAAAACAATTGTTTTAAATTTATAATTTCTTCAATTTCTTAAATCCATTCATCTCAAGAATTTTTCGCTGAGTTTCCAACAATCAAGCTTTACTAAGTTTTTCACTAAGCGATCGCATTTACAGCCAAATTAAGAGAAATTTTTCCAAACGATATCAACAGTCCTGTCTTTTTTATTCGAAAAGTGCGATCGCACCTGTGAAGTTAGGTATAAACCGAGGTGATATATTTAACTAATTTATTGAGGGGAATAACTATAATGTCAGGCACGAACAAGCTTTTTAGTGGTTTATTGGCAGTAAGTATTGGTTTAGTTGCGATCGCGCCGCTAATTTCCCAACCAATCCAAGCGCAGACACAAAGTTCAGGGCAACAAGTTCTAGCAAAACTATTCCCGCTTGATTAATGCCAAAGTCACTAATCCCCAAGCACAACAGGCAATCGGGGACAAGACAAGTTTTCGCCTCAACTATCAGCGCAAATCAATACTTTATAAGCACAAGCTAGTCAACAAGCCGAAACTATCTCCCGCCAGTTTCCTGAAGTTGCCGTACTATTTGCCAACTTGGACTCAAAAACACCGATTTAGTTGTCTTAAGTGCTTGTCAAACCGCCATCCAAGCTAACTCTAATGGTGAAGAATTTGCAGGTATTGTTTACCTATTTGAACGTGGGGGTGCGATCGTTGGTAATTGCTAGTTTGTGGTTAGCTAAAGATGAGGAAACTAAGAAATTGATGATTGCGTTTTACCAAAATCTCAACCAAGGTATGACCAAAGGAGAGGCATTGCGTCAGGCAAAGTTAAGCTTAATTGACAAACATCCTTTGTATCGGTCGCCATTTATTTTAATTGGGGATGCACGTTAGGTATAATTTTGCCTATCGATCTAAGTTAACTCTGCTTCTTTAGGCGCTGGTAATTTTGGCGTAACAGCAATTTCGCCTTTCATTTCTTTTTCTTGCTTTAATATGCTCCACAAATGTACTACTGAAAGCAATATTGCTCCAGCAGATAGTAAATAACTATGAATGGTATAAAGATGTTCCACAGTAGTTGTATTCACTGCGCCGCCTCCAACTAATACATCCCGCAAGGTCGAACCAATTAGCGGAATTGCCTCAATAGTGCTTAATTCAATCCGAAAGCGCCAGTAACCATCTTGACTCCAATCTAAAATAATTGCCGTCCAAGCAAGACCGATCGCGTTTAGGATCAAGAAAATTCCGCTTATCCAAGCTATTAGCCAGCTAGAACGAAATTGTCTGCCTAAAAACATGACCACCATTTGAATCAAGCTTACGCCTATAAGCAAAGTTCCCGCACTGTCATGAATAGAGTGAATTAATAAGCCGTTAGTGACTTCCGTGTCAATCCACTTAAGCGACTGATAAGCACCTCCGGCGGCGGGTTCGTAGTAAAAAGATAATAATACTCCTGAAATGGCTGCGATCGCACTCAAAGTTACAATCGCTACTGATAATATTGTCGCCATCCGCCGCAATCTAAAATCGTAAGTAGAAATCATAACTGCTAAATGTATAGTTTTGTTTACAATCTTAACTTAGCTGCCAATTTATGTAAGTCATCCCAAAGTAAATAGTTAACTTAGATAAGATACCCAAGAGGGTAAAACAGAAGCCGAACCATACCAAAGTCCTGGCGATCGCGGAGAGTGATTGATATTCTCGATAATTAAATTTTCCGCACCTTCTAAATGCGCCGCTACAATCGGCGTAATTCCATCTCCCCAGGTATTTCCTACGCCACAAGTTTGTTGATAGCTACTGTAAGCCAACCATTTACCAAAAAGGCGACTTCCAAAAATAGTTTTTCCAGCAACGCAAATGTAACGGACACTGGGATAAAAAGCGCCAGGATAGTTATTGTTGACAAAATCTAAATTCCACCGCGTCCACCGCTCTTGACTAACGTGGGGCGTACCTAGAGTAACTAAATTGGCAATATGAGGGTAAGCATGACAAAGAGCAAGAGATTTTAACTCTTTACGACCCAAATAAGGCTTTTCTCCTAGATAAATTCGGGCAATCCATCCACCCGCCGAATGGCCAATTAAATTAACTTTTCCGCTATCAGATTGTTCTAAAGCAGCCTTTACAGTGCGATCGATTTGCTGCAAAATCGGCGCAACAGAGCGTCCCCCCAAGGTAGGCAACCAATCGCGGCGGCGCAGTGGTACGGTAGATGTGGGAAAACCCAGTTGTTGTAAAGCTTGTTGCAATGGCAAATAAGCGATCGCACTTTCCAAGTATCCAGGCAAAATAACTGTAGGCAACATTAGGTAAAAATTGAAAATATGCCCATTGGCACTTTATACGGAATTAGCGTTGGTACGGGCGATCCAGAATTAATTACAGTTAAGGGGCTAAAATTGCTTCAAACCGCCAAAGTAATAGCATTCCCGGCGGGAATCAATGGTAAACTCGGCATCGCTCAACAAATTGTAGCGCCTTGGATTAGCCTTCATCAGCACCAAATTGCCTTAAATTTTCCCTACGTGCAAGAGCGATTAGTTCTAGAATCTGCTTGGCAAAGAGCCGCCGCACAAGTTTGGCAATATTTACAGCAAGGAACTGATGTCGCTTTTGTCTGTGAAGGGGATGTAAGTTTTTATAGTACCTTTAGTTACCTGGCGCAAACCTTGCAGCAAATTCATCCTGAATCTTTAGTTCAATCAATTCCCGGAGTTTGTTCGCCTATGGCAGCAGCTTCAGCACTCAAATTGCCCTTAACCGTTGGCGCAGAAAAATTAGTGATTTTACCTGCAATCTATCAGCTACAAGAACTAGAAGCTGTATTAGACTGGGCTGAGGTAGTAGTTTTAATGAAAGTTGCTTCAGTATACCCACAAGTATGGAAAATCTTAGAGCGGCGCGATTTATTAGAGCGCAGCCGAATTGTAGAACGAGCTACCCAAAAAGCTATGGTAATTTATGATAATTTGCGCGATCGCCCTTCTTTACAATTACCCTATTTTTCAATCTTAATTGTTCAAGTAAAAAGTCGTGACAATTACTAAATTTTTAGTATATTGTTACTAATTAAAATAATATAATTTTGCTTTCAAATTATTGATGTTTTGCCAAAAACTAAGTTAAAAACCCTTGTAACTCAAAACTATTTTTATGTCCTACACTGAAAACAAAAACGTACTATCTAGCACTGGCATAGCTGTACTCGCCTCTTTGGGCGTTCACGGACTACTTTGGGCTGTTTTACCCGGCTTAACAGTAGGTTCTCAAGCAAACAAATCGGCATCCCAAAGAACTATAGGTCTTGTAAACTTATCGCCTCAAGAGCAAAGTCGTCTACCACAAACTTCCAATCCTGTAGATAATACCCTACCGTCCTTTGCTTCTCAAATAACCGATTTACCCCCTCTGCCACCCGCACCACCCTATCAAACCAGCGTCATGCCCCCATTGCAACTACCTCCAGGTAGTGCGCCGATTTACAACACTATTCCTAATCAAATTTCTGCTCCCCCACGGCAAATTCAAGTACCTTTACCCCCACCGCCCAACACCTCTTTTCCGCCCATTCCTTACGAAAATCTCCCAAATTCTGCTAATAACTACCCGCTACCGTCTCCACCACAAGGTCAGCCTTTTGTTTTGCCATCAAATAATGGTTTACCCAATATACCTTTAGCTGCCGATCGCACTTTGCCCCCGGATGAAACGATCGCCATCGCGACACCTTCTTCAACAGCTTTGCCAGCGACACCAGCTAATTCAAATCCCCCAAACCCAATAATAGAAGGGAATAAATTACCAGAGAGAGGCAAACAAGAGTTACTGGCGATGCGCGATCGCATGAAAAATAATGTTCCTCCCAGCACCGCTACTCCAGCACCATCAACCCCCGGTCTAAGCCCTCAAAAAATTGCCGCCGCCCTAAAAAGGCAACGCTCTAACCAACCTACGCCGCCAACAAGTTCGGCGATGAGCCGTCAAGAAATTGTCACAGCTTTGAGAGAAAATCGCAATTCATCAGGAGAGTTATCACAAGAAACAAAAACCGCCCTTGACAACTTAGAAAAATTTACTCGACAGCAAGCAACAATTCAAGCTCAAAACCCCGACGCAGTTACAAAACCACCGATTCGGCGCAAAATAACAACGTGCGATCGCGCTATAGATGGCGATGTAGCAGTGGTTAATGTGGTAGTTAATCCAGAAGGCGAAAGATTATCTGAACCTAGTTTAATTACTAAGACAGGAAAGCCAGACATTACCCAAGCACAAAATTACGTTAAAAATTATGAGTTCGTTAAAACCGATACAACCACTAATTACAATTTCCGGCTGGAGTTTGACTATATTGCTAGTAAATGCGCCCTAGCAAAGCCAAATTCTTCACCAACGACTAACACTCCTGAAGCTACCTCTAATACAACGACAACTCCTACGCCAACCTCAAGTAGCTCTAACCCTATCCCGACCTCTAGATCAACTCCTAGTACTTCTCAACCTATACCAACATTTAAACCAACGCCAGCTAGCTCTAAACCCATACCTAAACCTTCCCCAGATGATAGTGTAACCCCCTCCCTACAATCTACAACTACACCTCAAAGCGCACCTTTGCCAATCGATTCTAGTAAACCTAGCTTTTAGATCAGGTGAATGAATCACTAACAAATCGCCAAGAAAACAATAATCAAGTGCGTCGGTTGTTAGTGACTGGCGGAGCAGGATTTATTGGTACAAATTTTGTGCAGTATTGGTGCGATACTTACCCGTGTGATCGCCTTGTGGTGCTTGACGCGCTTACTTATGCTGGAAATAAGCAAAATTTGCAGGAATTAGCCGGAAATCCTAATTTTTGTTTTGTGCAAGGAGATATAGGCGATCGCGCTTTGGTAGACAAGTTATTAATATCAGAAAATATTGATACAATCGTTCACTTTGCAGCCGAGTCTCATGTCGATCGCTCTATCCTCCAACCTGCAACTTTTATTCAAACTAATATAGTTGGTACTCATACCTTATTAGAGGCTTTTCGTCAATACTTAGAGATAGCAAAACTTGTAAATAAACCACTGTTTTTGCATATTTCTACCGATGAAGTTTACGGGAGTTTGAACCTTATAGATCCAGCTTTTACAGAAACTACTCCTTACGCTCCCAATAGTCCTTATTCGGCTTCTAAAGCTAGTAGCGACCACCTAGCACGCGCTTATTTTCATACCTACGGCTTGCCAACAATTGTAACTAATTGCTCTAATAATTATGGCGCGTTTCAATTTTCCGAAAAGTTAATTCCTTTAATTTGTATCAATATTTTGCAGGGTAAAAGCTTGCCTATTTATGGCAATGGGCAAAACATCCGCGATTGGCTTTATGTCGGCGATAATTGTACGGCAATTGATGCGGTAATTAGTCACGGAAAACCTGGAGAAACTTACAATATTGGCGGCAATAATGAAATTAAAAATATTGATTTAGTTAGTAAAATATGTGCCTTAATGGATGAATTGGCGGCGATACCTATAAAGCCTAGCAATCAATTAATCACCTACGTTCGAGATAGACCAGGACACGATTTTAGGTATGCAATTAATGCTAGTAAAATTAAAACTCAGTTAGGTTGGACACCAACAACAACTATGGAAGAAGGTTTGCGTTTTACCGTGCAATGGTATTGCGATTGTCGTCAATGGTGGGAAGCATTGATATAAACTTTGTTACAAGAGCAACGTTTTTGTAACATTAAATAAAATAGAAATCTTTTGAAATTGCTTATAACTAAACTTGAAAAGATTATTTTGCTGTTTTTTGCCTAGCATCTTGATAAAATCCCATATTATCTGCCAACCAAAAGAGCCATCGCATAGCTTCTTACACGCCTGCTTTCAAACTTAATTTTTCTAGATCGATTTGTTCGTATTGCTCAAAAGGTTGATGAATCCAAGGATTATCAGGTAAATAATCTACATAATAATCTGGCACAACTTCCGAACAAGCTTTGTACCACAGTACGCCTGTGCGAATCTCTTGAATTTGAGAGCTATAATTCTCTTTCAACCAAGGAATAGTTTGCCTAATTGTTACGCCCGAATCAACCAAATCGTCAACTAACAAAATGTGAGAACCTAAATCGGTGCTAGTCATAGTCAAGTGTTGGGCAACAGTTAAACTTCCTCTTGTTTGTTTACCTTCCCCGGTATAAGACGAAGTTGCCAGAATTCCCAATGGTAGCTTGTAAATTCGAGAAAGAATATCGCCCACTCTCAAGCCACCTTTGGCTAGACAGATAATTTGGTCAAACTGCCAGTTAGATTGATAAATCTTTACTGCCAATTGCTCGATTTTTTGGTGGTACTCTGACCAAGAAACATAAAGGTCTGGCATAAAAGTGGCAATTGTGAGCTAATACTTATTGCAAAGCTAATATTTTAATCATTCTAGCCGTGCTATGAGCAATCTTTCCCCAGATGCAGATTTTCCTGTAATTTCTCAAACCAAAAAACTTAGCCTCGCCACAAAACTAGCCTATGGTGCGGGAGACTTGGGTCCAGCTATTACCGCTAACATCAGCGTATTTTTTCTGCTAATTTTCTTTACAAACGTTGCTGGTATTCCTATAGGACTCGCCGGAAGTATTTTACTAATTGGCAAAGTTTGGGACGCAGTCAACGATCCAATTGTCGGGGTACTGACAGATAAAACCCAATCTCGCCGTTGGGGTCGTCGCCTTCCTTGGCTATTGTATGGCGCAATTCCTTTTGGAATTTTCTTTTTCTTGCAGTGGATTGTACCGCCCTTTGAGGGCGATCGCACTTCTCAAGTATCGGGCTTATTTTGGTACTACGTTGCGATCGCGATTCTATCGCAAGTGTTTTACACGGTGGTCAATTTGCCTTATACAGCAATGACTCCCGAACTTACCCAAGATTACGACGAACGGACTAGCCTTAACAGTTTTCGGTTTGGGTTTTCGATTGGAGGAAGCGTAATATCATTAATATTGGCGCAGATTATTTTTGCAACGGTTAGCAATCGCACTTCACAATATGTAGTTCTCGCGGCGGTATGTACAGTTATTTCGGTTCTATCTTTATATTGGTGTGTTTTTGGGACGCGCGAACGAATTTTAGCTTTTGAAGCAAAACGCATTGAATTACCCGCAACTCCAGCTACTCCCATCGGCGAACAGTTAAAAATTGTTTTTAGCAACCGCCCTTTTTTATTTGTAATTGGGATTTATCTTTGTTCTTGGTTAGCGGTGCAACTAACCGCTAGCATCATTCCCTACTTTGTCGTCAATTGGATGGGTTTAGCAGAATCAAGCGTTCCGACGGTACTTATTGGGGTTCAGGGAACGGCTTTAGCAATGCTGTTTGTGTGGACGAACTTAAGTAAACGGTTTGGGAAAAAAGCTGTTTACTTTATGGGGATGGGTTTATGGATTATTGCTCAAATTGGCTTATATTTGATTCAACCTAATCAAATAGCTTTGCTGTATGTTTTAGCAATTATGGCAGGGGTCGGAGTTTCTACGGCTTATTTGATTCCTTGGTCGATGATTCCTGATGTCATTGAACTAGATGAACTCCAAACCGGACAACGCCGGGAAGGAATTTTTTATGCTTTTATGGTGTTTCTGCAAAAACTAGGTTTAGCTTTAGGTTTATTTTTGGTTGGTCAAACTTTAGAAGCTTCGGGATTTAAAGAGGCTGTCCAAGGTCAAGGTTTACCCGTTCAACCCGATTTGGCTATCCAAGCTATCCGCTTTGGAGTTGGACCTTTACCAATGGTTTTTTTAATTTGTGGTTTAATTTTGGCGTATTTTTATCCACTTACCCGCGAAGTACACGCCGGAATTTTGCTACAACTTAAGGAGAAGCAAGATAGTAAAATTTGATGGCAACAGTTGCTAATTCTCAATATTGGGAAAATCGCTATCAAGAAGGCAAAACAGGTTGGGATTTGGGACAAGCTGCACCGCCTTTTGTTGGCTTGCTTGATTCACCAACAGCACCAACTACCGGAAAAATCGCAGTTTTAGGCGCTGGAAGCGGCTATGATGCTTTGCTATTTGCTCAAAGGGGATTTGAAGTAATAGGGTTTGACTTTGCTCCCAGCGCGATCGCCTCTGCCTCAAAATTAGCCCAATCTAGAGGTATTGCCGCCCAATTTCTCCAACGCAACATTTTTGATTTATCCGCCGAATTTCCCCATTATTTTGACTATGTACTAGAACACACTTGTTTTTGTGCTATTGAAATGCGCGATCGCTCTAGCTATGTAAAATTAGTCAAATCTCTTTTAAAACCCCAAGGAGAACTCATTGCTTTATTTTGGGCGCACAACTTGCCCGGCGGCCCGCCTTTTGGCACAACAACAGCAGAAATTTGCCAGTATTTTGAATCAGATTTTGAAACTAACAACCTTGTTTTAGCAAAAAATTCTGTACCGCAGCGACAAGCACAAGAGTATTTAGGTAGATTTATAGCCAAAAATTAAATAATTTTGGTATATGCTTGACTACAAAATTAAGCTTAAGTCACAAAAAGTTTGCTGGTAATTATATAGATGAACGAGTATCAGGATGGTTTTATTCTAAATCTAACCAATCTTCCACTATTACATCTACAACTCTAAGCATATCGGAATCATTAGAAACAAGAATTAACCCTTTGATTATTGCTGTAGCTGCTATGAAAACATCAGCATCTTAAATCGGCGTACCCTTGCGTTTTAAATTTGCATAAATTTTTGAGGCTTTCTCAATAATTTGCCAATCGTCTAATAATACAACTCTGCATTTTCTCCAAAACTCCTTAATAGTTTGCTTGTAGCATTTATAGCTAATAACCCTTTCTCAATCTTATAATAAGTTATGTAGCTTATAAATATTTCCTGTCCTTGTTTTTCTTAACTCTTTAATTGTTTTTAGATGTGGTGTAACTATATTTGTATCTAAAAAATAACTCATTTATTGTGTTATCTACCTTCGACTGCGGCATCAAAAATTTCTATTTCTTCTGAAGTTAAATCGGTTAACATTCCCGCCATCGCGTTGATTACTAATATTCCATCTACTCTGTCTTTCAAATCTTTATTGTCAATAGCCATAAACTCCTCTATAGAAAACTTTTTAAATAAATTAGTTATACGTTGACTCATTTCATTTTTGTCTAATTTTTCTTGAAAAAAACTGTTATTGGCAAACCAATACCTCTCGGTTAAGGCTAAAATCAGATAAAAGGATGTCGTTGCCTGAGATAGCGCTCTAAGCAAACTTTGCTAAAAGAATTCGCCTTGATTTCGCCAGTGATTAAATCAGGTCATGTGTTCAAAGCAATCGAAACCGCCATACCGATTGATGTGATTGAGCAGACGATTGGTAATACAGAAGTAAGAGAAGAGCGAGTGCGAAAACTGCCGTCGAGCCTAGTGGTGTGTCTAGTAATTGCCATGAGCTTGTGGTCGAATGATTCAATGTCTTGCGTGTTGAAGAATTTGGTCAACGGGTT
>JAESGR010000326.1_pt1 | contig 49084 bp, 39 predicted proteins | sample 9269771 | NCBI WGS metagenome assembly JAESGR01 (sample SAMN15739572, study PRJNA653492) | algae metagenome | isolation source: Chroococcus sp. CMT-3BRIN-NPC107 and co-occurring heterotrophs from well... | place: USA: Clark Mountains Wilderness, California | collected 2010-04-18 | reverse complement strand
CCGGGTCGGTCGTGAAGACATAGTACCGGACGACGCCTTCGTGCTGCAGGTTGTGCAGGGCCGCGGCTTCCTTGCGGAACAGCGCGAGCACCGTCTCGTTCTCGGTCAGGTCTGCCCTGACCACCTTGATCGCGACCTTGATGCCGGTCTCGATGGCGCGTCCGCTATAGACCTCGCCCATGCCGCCCATCGCGATCAGCGCATCGATCTCGTAGATGCCGTTAAGTCGTGTTCCCGGGCGGATCTGCCGCCGGAACTGGGCCGGGAAGTCCGATGGCTCCTTCATGCGAGCCTCCATGGTCGCGCCGCGCCGGCCAGATTCGCGAAAGAACGGACGAGATTACTAACAAGACTACACTGGAGACACGGTCCAGTGAACAGCCTTTTCGCACGCCCCCGCACGACCGAAGTTTGGCAGAACCAAAGATCCCGAGATATTCGGCGAAACAAGGCCGCGTGTTCAGGTATTATGGCTTCGTCAGCTGTCACAACCAACCAAGAGCAGGTGCTTCTAGCGGGTGCCAACGATGAAGAGCTGAAGGCCCGAAGCTGTGTCTGCCTCACCCTCTCTCACGATCATGCTGCTAGACCTCACACCGGATCTGGACGCGGGATCAGGGGCGACATCTCCAGCGAGGCAAACCCGGCTGCCTGAACCAGCCCGTTGTTCAAGCGAGGACGCCTTTGTGCCCTGTTGCCACCGCTCCGGCGACGGCAGGCCTTTAACCTTCCGACTTAACAGCCCCAGCTTCCAAGCTGGCCCAGAGATCGGGGCCGCGCCGACAAAACCCTCATGCCTGCACTTCCAACTTCGGACGATTGTTGGCGCGGACGGCATCGCCTTTGGCGGCGGCCAGCGAGGGTTGAAGCCGCCTGGCCGATTGTTTGACCTCGCCTTCAGCGCCGCGGCGCGCGCTTCGACTTCTTTACCGCTCGACGCTCGCGCGGAAGGGCTGTCTTCGTCGCTGGAGGGGGCGTCTGCTCTGGTTTCGTTGCCGGAGCACCCCCGATGAAGGCTGAACCCATCCCGCCCGGGGAAAGCTGAGCCAAGGCCTGTTGACTACCAAAACCAGCGAAGCCAAGGGCTAGGATGAATGCCAGCGTCTTCATATTTCACCTATGTGATCAGGAAAGGGCAGAGAACCACGCTGAAGGTCCGCAGGTAAGCTCTTCGGATGTGTGCTCGCGCGAGCGAAATTCGCCACAGTCTAGGCCGAGGGCATCCCCCGTCGGACTGCTCTGCACGACCCGCATAGTCTCCTGGCAGGCTTGCAGCTTACCGCTCGTTTACGCCGAGATCGCAGCCGTACCGCTTATCAGCTCGCAACGGCTTAGTTTTGGGTCAGCCCGCCTCTGCCGGCGATGGTCGCTGCGGAACCATTTTGGCGAAGCTGGTTGTATAGAGCTGGCTGACACTCTTTCGAGCTTCCTCCTCGCTCTGCCCCGTGAACAGCATCCAGGCCTGCACCAACATGGCTTGCGCCATCACATGATCCGGGACGCCCTTTTTTGCAGCCTGATGTCGGGCAAGTTTGACAAACTCACGCGCCCAGTAGAGTTGCTCGGTCGACGGTGCGTTACTCATCGAGTGCGTCCCCTTATTTGTAGATCTGATGTCACGGTCCTTCAGATTTGCCGGCGCTTACAGTACCATGCACCGCTCCTTGCCCGCCGGCAACCATCAGACTTAGGATCGTGGGTGCTCCGAGACGATCAATAAGCCGCGCTGAACTGAGGTCATACTCATCGAGATTGACTTTGCGCCATTGATTATCGGTGCCAGTTTGCATCTGGACATCGCTGACCCCACTCCGGTATGCGTTCGAATTCGGTGCTGCAGCCCCGGCGAGACTGACTTTGGCTCCGTGATGGGCGGAGGATGAGTGAAACTCCCCATCGGCATGCTAGCTCCCGCGATCTCGGGGCGATTGTATTGTAGCGTTGGTAGTGCGCAAGAGTTTCGCATGCACCAGCTAGAAGTGTCCCGAGGAGAGCGACTTCGCCGATCAAGCCGGCTACGCTTGCGACAGTTCGGGGTAAAATTGGGTTCACCGCGCCAGACCAAGACATTCGGCTTGCTACCTCGACTTTTGCTCAAATACGCTCTTCGAAGGATCGAGCCGGGGCTGACCCGATGGAGGCCTATCTCACGCCTGGACAATCGCAAGGAGCGTCTCCAGCTAACTACCCGCCCGCGGGCGACAGGGGGAGCGCCTTGAACAGCGTCGGACTGAAGGTGAGCGCGGGGTAGTGAGCTAGCTGCCAGGAGTGCCCGTTCCAAAAACCGATCAAGGGGGTCGTGGGGGTTGCACCCCCGTTTATCAGGGTGGAGCCCCAGCGTGGGTCATCACTGTACGCCCGCAACGATGCGTGGGGATCCCAGAGGAGGATCGGTGTGCCGTCGCGGGGTGCCAAAGCTATCGGATGCCAGAGTGACTCTGCGTCCTCCACGGTCTGGCCATCGGGTTCTGTCGGGGCTCTGTCCTGAGGCTGCGTCGAAGGTGCGTCGGGCGTCGGCGTAGCCGGAGAAGGTTGGCGAAAGAGCCGTGCGAGGGGCCAGTCCAAGTCTGCAATCCGGAGAAGAAAGGCGCGAACCGACTCGAACACATACACGCGGCTTCCGCTACAAAGTTGCGGTGATCACGCCGACGCGTCACAGTCGTGTATGAACTGGTATTGGAGATCACCTGCTGAAGCCGCTCACCGGGCCGCTCAACGCGAGGCTCGCTTCATTCGGATTGCGCGCGAGGCTCACGAGCGATCACGAAATCCACTGGGAGGCCAGAAGCTAAAGGCACGAGCTTGGGATCGCTCTGGACCGATGGATGTGGCCGGCGCTCGGTTGGAGGCTGAGCAGAGTAGGTGGCCGGGCGAGTAAAGATGCGGGCAATACTCGCCCGGGCAGACTGCTCTCGTCCGAGTGGTGCGGTGAACAGGAGCAGCTCCGACTAGCTTCTCAGGATGAGCTTGAGGCCGCCACCTTCACGAGGATTTAACCCTACCCGTCAACTATGAGTCAGTGCTTCGTCCTTGACCCTCGAAGCGCCACTCCCGCGTGCGGAACGCGAAATCAGCCCCGGGCTTCGGCTCGGGGCCTTTCTTTGCGCTGGAGGTGAATGCAAAGCCCGGCGTTCCGACCGGGATTCTGCCCTCAGACCGGCAGCAATTCACGACCGGTGGCGATCTCCAGGTCTGGCGGAGTGTCTCCCCACCGGCCGATCACGACTGCGTCGGCCCAGTCACCCATAGCCGGGTCACCGCTCCCGGAGAAAGCGACCGCGCCGGCCGCCTTGGTAGCGGTAAGTGCACGGGCTCGAGAAGCCGCAGCCGCAGGTGACTGGCATTCGATGCCCTCATCTGGGCGGAGCATCCCGTGCTCATCACGTACGAACGGCAATGCCGCGTAGTAGGTTAGGGCCATGATCATCTCTCTCGTGGTGGGTCAGCCTCAATCAATCGTCCGCCGAAGTCGGCCTGGAACGCCGCCCCGGTCTCCCAATCCCGAAAGCACCACCTGTGGCGTCCTGGGAGGCGCCGCCCCGCTTCGCGCTCTCCGGCGGGGGTGCGTGCTCTTGGATCCGACCTGCCACGGGCAGCCGGGGTCGATCTCGGCGGGCCGCCTCTGCCCCTTCGCGACGGTGACCATCCGGCCTTCCGCCTGATCTCGAGGCGCGGGATCTCGCCCGGGACGAAACCCCGGCCGACCGTCACCTCGTAATCCTGAGCCAGGATCGGGATGTCGCGGAGCAGGGCCCGCACGAGATCGAGGTGCCCTGGAACGGGCTCGGGAGGCGCCTCGCCAAGATGACCGCCTGTGACCTCGCGCGCGTTCCCGCCGAACTCGGCCAGGATTCCATCGACGTCGGCCTCGGTCGGGAACGAAGCAGGGGTGCATGGTTCTGTGCCCGACCCGCTGGCCCTCGGAAACTGGAACAGACTACGAGCGTTCCGTCTGAGGAATCGGTCCGAGATCGCGATGCCGGACGTCCTGCACCGCCTGTCGCAGTACCCGCTCGGGCGTCTTTGGATCGCCTGCGATCACTGCCGCCGCCGGGCTCGTGGAGCGTGGCAAGGCTGGTAAAGCGATGCATCGCCGCTCGCCAAAGCGCCCTCGTTGGCTCGGGGGAGACGTTCTCCCTGGGCTCGCAAGTGGTTTGCAGCGATCATTCAGCTTGCAAACACGCGCCCCGAACGGCCGAGACTGGTGGAAAGTGATCGAATCCCTCTTCCTTGGCACGAGGGCGATTATGGCCGCGATTGGGTATCTACCGGCCCACCCTCTACCAGGTGACAACGTCACTGGTTCAACGGCACCGGCGTTCTACCCGTAGTGTGGGCTACGGGATTTCGAAGCCGCCTTATTTGAGCCAGCAGGAACTCGCGCAGCGGGTCTTCTGCGACGCGAAAGAAAGCGAACGCTGAACCGATCGCCAATGACAGCGCAAGCATAAATGCAAGCGAGCCTTCAATCGGCAGACCCAGGTGCGGAGCAACAATCAAATAGAAGCTGGCGCTCAGGAAGTGCACCAGATAGAGCGCAAACGAGACCTCACCCAAGGCCAAAAGGATGCGGTTGCGCCCGAACAGACCGTGCCACTCGAGCGAAACCATGCAGTAGACGACCACAGCGGCTGGTACGCCCAAGCGGATCGAGCGCAAGACTTCAAAGTCAGGGTTGTTCGCCACCAGATGAGGCATAATCGCCAGAATGACTGTTCCGAGCAGGACTCCGCATAGCGCGACAGAAACTGGCGCCGTGCGGGCCTTGCGATAAGCGACCGCGATTACAACCCCGCCAAGGAACTCGAGCAGCAGATCGCTAGTAACGACGGTAAGCACTTGGCTGTCCGTCGTCGTGAACACCCCAACGGCTACTAAGCTCGTCATAGTGCCGGACAGTGCAAGGAGGCGGAATCTGGCTGGAAGTAGTAGAGCGGCAGCAAAGATGATGTAAAAAAACATTTCGTAGTTGAGGGTCCAACCTTGGCTAACTAGCGGCTTGCCAACATCCCCTTCTCCATGGGGAATGAAAGCTATCGAGAGAACCACGTGGTCCAGGGTGGGGTGATCCAGCGGGAACAGATTAGGTTTCAGGGTTGCTGACACGGCTACTATCATCGTCACCAGCCAATAGGGTGGAGCAACCCGAATGAGCCGGTGCATGAAGAATCCGATCGGATCTCCATCTTTGGCTTGTGCGATGTGCCACATGATGAAGCCGCTGATGACGAAGAAGAGGTCTACGCCAGCAGAACCGCCTTCGAACGGATTCTCCGACTTAAAGAACATCGGATAGAGGTGGGTTATCGCAACGGCCAGAGCGGCAAATCCACGGAGGTATTGAATAGAGACAACCACCGCGGCCCCCCTCCCCAAACAATCACAGGCCTCTTTAGCTGCGAACAACCGCAAAGGCTAGCCGGTCTTTGTTGGATGAATGCCTATCTGGCACACCTAATTTCGGCATCGTAAGCGGTAAGGGTGCGTGAAGGGCTACGCTCGCCTCATCCCTCGTGCCTGCCCTTGAACACGGGGTGGCGTAGCTCGCCAGCGGGCGTCCTACTACGGTGCTCGACGTCTACAACTACGGGCTGACCAGCATCGAAGGCCGCCCGGATATCTCTGAGCGCGGAACGACACGGCGTGCGAGTGCAGCAACAGCCGAGTTTTGGGAAAGGATCTGGGACGTGCCTCACTCCGACAACGAACACGTCGAGGGGCTGAAAGAAATTCTCCTCCTTGCCGATTCCGAAAACGCCAGAACGCTCGTGAAGGCGCTTGGAAGCCGCATCGCGCAGATCTCATCAGTAACCCAGGACGCCCCGGGCGTGAGAGCAGCTCTGGTTGCAGTTCGCAAGACAAGCATCGACCTGTTCGAAGAATCAATACGCCGCAAGGAGGTAGAGGCGGCACGGGAAGCGGCTTTTGGGGCGCTCGAGGTTCTCGAAGGCGAGCTGGCTCGTTGGCGAGAGCTGGACGGAACCGAGGGCCGCATAGCAGCAACGGAGCATGTCGTGGGGCACGAAACATCCTCACGCGGACGCAAACTCCCCCAAAGCCTCAAGGCCGTGTTCCGACGGTCAATCCAGCAGGGGCTGTAAGCTCCACGACTGGACCGTTGTACACCCGGAGAGATTGAGTCGGCGCGCGGGCACACGATGCGCTCCGGGTCGCTTGCACGCCCCGTCACGCCGTGACCGAGAGCCCGACAACTTTCAGCGCACCGCAATTGAGACAATGCACTGCGTACCCGGCCTCCGCCTCACAGGGTCGCTTTCCGGCTGACTGACGTCCGGCCCAGCTGGGAGTGGAGCTAATGATCCGGCGATCCGTGATCACCGTGGGGAAGACGCGTTGCGCGACCGGGCGAGAGGCAGGGATAAGCTACTTTCGCAGCTTGAGTTTCGGCGATCGGTGTCGGCCCAGGTGAGCCGAATCGTCGTCAGCGCGGGCTGCCGAAGAAAGGCCGATTTGGATCGGAGTTCGAGGCGGGAGTACGCTCACGCGCAATTAAAGCCACCTCCACCCGGTTCCGAGCACGTAGCTTCTCCATGATCTTAGTCATGTGATGTTTCACAGTCTTCTCAGCCATGCATAGCTTATTGGCGATTTCCTTGTTAGTCATACCTTGTGCGACGTTCTCGAGGATCGCATCCTCTCGCCCTGTTAGTTGCTCAATTTGTGCGCTCTGACCGTTCTTTCGGCCCACTAGAGCTGCGGTCGCAAGCTCCGGCGGAACATACGCTCCGCCGCCGTGCACAGCCAGCAGAATTCTAATGAGCTCACGTCCATTCGTTCCTTTGAGGACGTACCCCTTAACGCCACTCTGGAGTGAGCTCAGAAGGTCTGCCTCGAAGCCCGAAGCCGTGAGCATAACGACCTTCGTGCCTGGGCTAACAGTGACGATGGTACGAACGGCCGAGAAAGTGTCTCCTGGCATCCCAAGGTCCAGGATAGCGAGATCTGGCCGAAGGGTCGCTACAAGCTGGCAGGCATCTCCGGCATTCTCACCCTCGCCGATCACTACGAGATCGGGGTGTCGCCCAAGCGTTTCGACGATCCCTGTCCGCAGCAAAGGATGATCGTCGACGACGACGACACGTGCTGCCCTAGCCATCGGAAACTCCCAGCTGACCCAACCCGAACTCGGCGGCGACCCTTGTGCCATTGGTGGATGACGCCATGCTGAACGTTCCGCCAAGTGCCTCGATCCGGCTCCGCATGCCGCGAAGCCCTAGTTTCTCGTGTGACTGAATGATTTCTGCCATACCCGGGCCGAGGTCGGCTACCGTTACACGAAGGATGTCTTCCTTACATTCCACCTCGACAGCCTGGCCATGGGTTGCGGCATGCCGGAAGACGTTTGTCAAACCCTCTTGGACGAAGCGATACAATGCTCCGACCACTGTCTCAGGGAGGCGAGGAATGTGGTCTTCAGACCGTATTTCCACTTTCGTGCCGGTGCGACGTTCATGGTTCCGCGCGCTCAACGTCAGAGCGTCGAGTAACGATCGATTCGCCAGGTCTGGCAAAGCGAAGCCCATCGCAAGCGCACGAATCTCCGCCAGTGCCTCATCCAGGCGCTCTCTCACGACAGCCAGCGGCTCACCTGGGCTTGGGGCCGTGCCGGGCTCCGGCGGGCATGGAGCGATGTTATCGAGCTGCAGGAGAGCAAGTGCTACAAGCTGAATCGGGCCATCGTGAAGTTCGGCGCTGAGCTCCTGGAGAACCCGCTCCTGGACCTCGGCGACCTTTCGATTTGCCTGGAGTAAGCGTCCCTTCAGCTCCTGCGTCTCATATAGGGAAGACGAGAGCTCGTTTACACGCTCGGTGAGCTCGCGCTGTTGCTTTTCAATGAGACGGCTCGCCGGCCTGACCACTAGATAGAGGGCGGCGGTCATCGATGCGCCGATCGTCGCAACGATAAGCGCACTTTGGATCTGAGCATTCCGGACGTCGTCGAACACAGCGTCCGCGGACTCGTAGATCTCCGCGACGGCGATAACGCTCGGGGACCCCGGATCCCTCAGCGGAATATAAACCTCGAAGAGCCGCTCGCGGCTGACCGCGTCCGGATTTGTGAGGGCAAAATGCTGACTATCGTACTGGGCTTCAACATTCCCTCGCAGAGCACTCGATAAGTTTGCGGTCAAAGGGTATCGCTTCCCTGCCCGGCTTTTGTCGGTGCTGTAGATTATCAGCCCATCACGGGACCAGATTTTGAGCTCCCTGACGCGGGTTGCAGCTAGACGACGCTTGAGTACACCATCAAGAGCTTCGACATGGACTTCGTCGAGAGCTAGCCCGCCTTTGAATATCGCACGATAGGGCTCGAGCAGCGTCTCGACGTACACGGCGATCGTTGCGCCGGCGTGATGGACGATACTGCGCTCGACGATGCTGCTGACCCAAAACCCGAGCAGTGTCATGCCAAGCATGATCACGCCGGCGGCCACAATAAGGAAACGGGCTGATAGCGAAGGGCGAAGTGCGGTACGCGCAGGCGCCCCATGCAACTCGTCGTCCAGCAGCTCCGAGTTGAGCAACATCCTCACCGCGTGTTCAGGGAACAGCCGCTCTGCAACTCAGAATGGCTCAATCAAGCGTCACGAGCAAGCTTTGCTTAGCGTCTCAATGCGCAGGGGTCGGCTTCGAGGAGGAGTAAGGGGCCCGCGAATGAACGCGTTCGGACCCGCCGCAGGTTCGCCCAGCGATCCAAGTAGCTGAACGTCAGCCTTCAGAAATCTCAGACCTTGGTCCGATCGGACCCGGGACTTCAGTCCTCGGATTTCGAGACCATGTGCCGGTTCCCACGCACGCCATTCCAGATAATCGTTTAGGAACAGTTAAGTTCCGCTGCGTCCGAGTTTGGACTGAAATCAGAAATAGACGGGGGACATCATGGTCGCTTTCATCAAGTCGGACCTTCAGTTCATCCTTGATCAGATCAAGATTGCCGAGGCCCACGCCGCCGGCCAGCCTCTCTACGGAGAGGGCGGGCTGATCCCGACCTATAATCTTTCCTGGGGCCTTCGCGCCGTCGATGGCTCGAACAACCACCTGCTTCCCGGCCAGGAGCGCTGGGGCGCATCCGACACCCCGTTCAACGAGCTGATGAACCCAACCTACCGCACCATCATGGTTGATCCTGATGGTGCCGGCCCGTCCCCGGCATTGCCGATGCGCTATCAGCCTGGCGTCGATAATGACGGCCCGACGACCACCCTGCCGAACGGTACGGTCATCGGCAACCGCGCCGGTCCGGGCGATGTGATCGATCCAGGTGTCCGCACGATCTCCAACCTGATCGTCGATCAGACGCTGGCTAATCCCGTCGCCATCATGATCGCGCTGGAGCGCGGTGGCGTGGTCACTGATCAGGCTGCAATCATGGCAGCGACCACGCAGATCTCCGCAGCTTTCGCAGTGGTCGAGCCCCTGTTCAAGGCCGTCAATGTGGCGGAAGTCGCCCAGGCGGCCGCCGCAGCTGCTCTGGCCGCAAACCCGACGGATCCAGCCCTCATTCAGGCGGCGACGGCGGCAAACGATGCTCTCGCCTTGGCGCGCAGCAATCTGGCTGGTCCGGACGCCGCCCTGCAGCAGCTTCTCACCGCCAACAACATCGAGATGGACGGGCAGAATATCAGCCTGACCAATGCCGCGCCGGACGAAGGCCTTTCCGCTCCGTTCAACTCCTGGTTCACCCTCTTCGGCCAGTTCTTCGATCATGGCCTCGACCTCGTGAACAAGGGCGGTTCGGGCACCGTGATGATCCCGCTGAGCCCCGACGATCCGCTTTATGATCAGAACAGCAACACCAATTTCATGGTGCTGACCCGCGCCACCGTTTCCGCCGGACCCGACGGACAGTTTGGTACGGCAGACGATGTGCGTCCGCAAAACACCACGACTGCCTATGTCGACCAGAACCAGACCTATACCTCTCACCCCTCGCACCAGGTTTTCCTGCGCCAGTATGTCATGACCCCGGATGGCCCGGTTGCCACCGGCAAGCTGATTGAGGGCGCCAATGGCGGCATGGCCAACTGGGGTGAAGTCAAGGCGCAGGCTGCACAACTGCTTGGCATTGAACTGACTGACAAGATGGTGGGTACGGTGCCGCTCCTGCGCACGGACCCCTATGGCAACTTCATCCCCGGCGCGAATGGCTATCCGCAGGTCATCACAGATATCGGGCCGGACGGCATTCCCAACACTGCTGATGATATCACTATCGAAGGCGACCCCGCCGCAAATGGCGGCCGGGGGATCTCGATCGAGGCAATTGCCGTTCGCACCAACCACGCCTTCCTTGCCGATATCGCGCACTTCGCTGTGCCCGATGGAATTGCCGACGGCGATACAGAAGTCGGTGGTAATATCCCTGCCGATGGCTTCTATGACAACGAACTGCTCGACGCGCACTTCATCGCCGGCGACGGGCGCGCCAATGAAAACATCGGCCTGACCGCCGTCCACCACGTGTTCCACTCAGAACACAACCGGCTCGTCCAGCACACCAAGGATACGGTGCTGGCCACCAATGACCTCGCCTTCATCAACGAATGGCTGGCCACCGACATCACCGCCCTGCCGGCCAATGCCACCGAGGTCGCCGCGCTGGTCTGGGACGGCGAACGCCTGTTCCAGGCTGCAAAGTTCGGTACGGAAATGCAGTACCAACACCTGGTCTTCGAGGAATTCGCGCGCAAGATCCAGCCGAACATCAACGTCTTCCTGGTGCCCGATGGCTTCGACACCATGATGGACCCGACGATCTTCGCCGAATTCGCCCATGTCGTTTACCGCTTCGGCCACTCGATGCTGAACGAGTCGATCGACCAGTTCGACGCCGACTTCGACCCCAACCACATCTCGCTGATCCAGGGCTTCCTCAATCCCGGCTCCTTCAACGGGCCGCACGGGGAATCCGACCATGATCTGGCAGCCGGTGCCATCATCCGCGGCATGACGCGCCAGGTCGGCAACGAGATCGACGAATTCATCACCAGTGCCCTGCGCAACAACCTGCTCGGCCTGCCGCTCGATCTCGCCACGATCAACCTGGCCCGCGGCCGTGACGTGGGTGTGCCCTCGCTCAACGAGGCGCGCCGCACCTTCTTCAACATGACTAATCAGGATGCGCTGCTGACCCCTTATGGCAGCTGGGTCGACTATGCCGGCAATCTCAAGAACGAAGCCTCGATCATCAACTTCGTCGCTGCCTACGGCACGCACGCCCTGATCACCTCTCAGAGCACGATCGACGACAAGCGCGATGCCGCGATGACGCTGATCTTCGGCACACCATTCGGCAACATCGCCGTTCCGACAGAAGAGCCGGCACTCTCGGCTTTCCATGTCGATCGCCTGGCCTTCCTCAATGCCACCGGCATCTATGCCGCCGATAAGGGCGGCCTCGAAAATGTCGACCTCTGGATCGGCGGCCTGGCCGAAAAGATCATGCCCTTCGGCGGCATGCTCGGCTCGACCTTCAACTTCGTCTTCGAAGCGCAGATGGAGCTGCTGCAGAGCGGCGATCGCTTCTACTACCTGCAGCGCCTCGACGGCCTGCATCTCTTCGGCGAAATGGAAAACAATTCCTTCGCCGCCATGATGATGCGCAACACCGATGCAACGCACCTTCCGTCCGACGTGTTCTCGACGCCCGGCCTGATCCTCGAGATTGACCGCACCCGCCAGTTCAACCCCGGACTTGGCGAAACGGCCGGCGCAGACGGAATCCTCGAAGACGATCCCGATACCGTGGCCAACGAAGCCGCCGACAATCTCGGCAATGACCCGACGGGCACGGGTATCCTCACCCAGCTGGTGATCCGCAACAATCCTGCCACCGCTGGCACCGACACCAACTACCTCAAGTATACCGGTGGCGACCACGTCGTCCTCGGTGGCACCGATATCGGGAATGCCTTCAACCCATCCGGGAACGACATCCTCATCGCAGGCATCGGCGATGATACGGTCTATGGCGACGGCGGCAGCGACGTCATCGAAGGCGGCTTCGGCAACGACATCCTCAATGGTGGTGACGGCGACGACATCATCAAGGACATGGGTGGCGACGACAACATCAAGGCCGGCAAGGGCAATGACGTCGTGCATGCCGGCCCGGGCCTCGACCTCGTTATGGGCAATGAAGGCCAGGACTTCATATTCCTCGGCACCGACATGGGCTCGGAAGTGTTCGCCGGCACCGGCAACGACTTCATCTACGGCAACCGCAATGCCGAACGCATCCTCGGCAACGAGGGTGACGACTGGATCGAAACCGGCACTTTCGACGGCGCCCCCGGCGACAACTTCGACGAAATCTTCGCCCATGACGGCATCGACGGACACGACGTGTTCCTCGGCGACGGCGGGTTCGACGAGTTCATCGGTGAAGGCGGCGACGATATCATGGTGGGCAGCACCGGCCGCGGCAAGATGGCCGGCATGTCGGGCTTCGACTGGGCGACCTACAAGGACAGCACGTTCGGCATCAATGCCGATCTGTCGCGCCCTATCGTCTTCGACGAGGCCCCGACCCTGCCCGCCAATGCCGCGCTCGACGAATATGCGTCGATGGAAGGCCTCTCAGGCTCCAAGTTCAACGACGTGCTCGGCGGCTCCAATGCCCTGGGCTCCGAACGCCTGCCCTACGATCCGGCCAATCCGACCACGACCGGCCAGGAAGGCTTCCGCGGCAGCCAGATCACCAAGGAAAGCCTGCAGCTGATTGCCGGCCTTGCCGAAGTGCTTGGCCTCACCCAGGATCAGGTCAATGCACTGGCACCCGGAGCAGTCGTCTTCAACGCCGGTGACGTTATCCTCGGCGGCGACGGCTCCGACATCATCCAGGGCAATGCCGGCGACGACATCATCGATGGCGACAAGTGGCTGAACGTCCGCATCGCGGTGCATGCCCAGGTCGGTGCCGATGGCGGTGTCGGCAACGTCATCGAATACCACAACTCGATGACAACTCTGGCTGCCAAGATGTTCTCGGGCGAAATCAACCCGGGCCAGCTCCGCATTCATCGTGAAATCACGACGTCCGGCGCGGACACCAACCCGGACATCGATACCGCGCGCTTCCAGGGCAATCGCAGCGAATATGCCTTCTCAGCCACGGCCGACGGCCAGGTCATCGTCAGCCACGCTGTCGAAAACTCTCTCGACGGCACCGACAAGCTACGCAACATCGAACGCGTTCAGTTCGCTGACGCCGGGTCGCTCAACATCATCGTTGGCACGCCGAACAGCGACAATGGCCTCGCTCCGCAGGGCCCTGTTCCGCTCAACCAGCCCGCCCTCAACGGCACGACAACGGATGACCTGATCCTGGGCCTTGCCGGTGCCGACGTGCTCAACGGCGGTGCAGGCAACGACATTCTCGTCGGCGGTGCCGATGGCGTGAACACAACCACCAGCACCGACACCTACACCGACGATTTCAGCATCAACAACGACAACGACGGGAACCTCAACTTCGCCAGCGACTGGGCAGAGTCAGGCGACTCCGGTGGTTCGACGACCGGGCAAATCCGGATCGACGCAGGCAACAGCAACGTCATGCGCTTCCATGGCGGAACGCCTGCTGTCGACTATAACGGCGCGCAAATCACGCGTACCATGAACCTCTCGACAGCTTCGTCTGCGGTTATCACCTACACCGCTAACGCTGACAGCTTGGAGGCAGGGGAAACGGTAACGGTGCAGTTCGCCGCAAACGGCACCACCTTCGTCAACCTGCAGGTCATTTCGGGCGAAACGGGAACGGTTCCGTATACCCACACGGTCAATGGGCCTTTCGCGGCCAATGCGGCCATCCGCTTTGTGGCGACGGGTATGAACCAGGTCGATGACATCGTGACCATCGACAACCTCGTCATCACCCGCACCACACTGACCACGACTGCAGCGGGCGACACGCTCAACGGCGGCCTCGGGGACGACACCTACTCCTTCGCCCTCGGCGACGGCAACGACACCATCAACGAAGGCGTCTCTGCAACATCGGGCGGCGCCAACGATAAGATCTCGATCCTGGCTCCGCAGACCGGCGTCGATGTCGATGGCCTTCCGGTCCTGACCATTGCCTCGCTCAACGCGCAGGACAACAATGGCGGCACCAATGATGGCGACCTCGTCATCAACTACAGCCTGCCGAGCGGCGCGACCTCGGTTGCCCAGACCATCACCGTGGCCAACCACTTCGATGGCACCAATGCGCAGACCGGTGTCGAACGCATCAACTTCAACGGTGCAGTCTATGCCGGCTACGCCCTGGGCTCGGACGACTATCTGATCAGCCGCGCCGATCCCAACAACCGCGACAGCGGTGGGGTCAATCTCTCGGCTTCGCTGGTGAATAATTTCGTTGCCGGCGAACAGACCACCAATGACATCATCATCGGCGGTGGCGCCAATGACCTGATCTTCGGTGCCGGCGGCAACGACGACCTCGTTGGCGGCCTTGGCGACGACCTCCTGGTCGGCGGCGCGGGCAATGACCGGCTCGATGCCCGTCCCAATGCGACCCTCGATGATTTCCTGGGCGCGCTTGGCGCAGACACCCTGATCGGTGGTGCAGGCGACGACGTCTATGGCATCGACGATGTGGCCGACGTGGTGGTTGAACTGGCCGGTGAAGGTACCGACCGGGTCGAAACCTTCCTGGGCGCCCTCTCGCTCGAAACCATGGCCGAAGTCGAAAACCTCACCTTCGAGGGCCTCGATGCCAGTCAGTTCGTCGGTACCGGCAATGCGCTCAACAACACCATCACCGGTGGCGATCTTGCCGATACACTGAGCGGCCTCGGCGGGAACGACACCCTCATCGGCGGCCTCGGCGCCGACACCATGGTCGGCGGCGACGGCAACGACATCTTCGTGGTGGACGACGCCGGCGACGTGGTCACGGAGGCGAACGCCGACGCGGCCGTGGGCGGCACCGACGGGGTGGAGTCCGACATCGACTACACCCTCGGCGCCAACGTCGAGAACCTCGACCTCAACGGGGCCGCGGTCGTCGGGCGGGGCAACGCGCTCAACAACGTCATCAACGGCAACGGCGGGGCGAACCAGCTCTTCGGCGGTGGCGGTAACGACACCCTCAACGGCGGCGACGGCGCTGACCTCATCGACGGCGGCGTGGGCAACGACACGCTGAACGGCGGCGCCGGCAACGATCCCGACATCCTTGTCGGCGGCGCCGGCGACGACACCATCAACCTCGCCGCGGGCAACGACGGGAACGACATCGTCCGCTACGACGCGGCCGGTTTCGGCAGCGACGTGATCAACGGCTTCGATGGCAACCCGACGGGTGGCGGGCAAGATCAGATCGATCTGAGCGCGCTGGGCATCACGGCCGGCAACTTCGGCATGCGCGTGACGCTCGCCGCCGGCACGGGCGCCGACGCCGGGGATACGATCGTCACGGTTCGCAACGCCGACAACAGCGTTGCCGGAACGATCAGGATCGACGGCGTCGGTCTCGGTACCAGTACGACCCAGAACCAGATCGGTCAGGCGGACTTCATCCTCGCCGCTGCAGCACCGGTGAACACGATCAACGGCACTGCAGCCGGACAAACCCATATCGGAACGGCCAACGCCGATACGATCAACGGCCTCGGCGGGAACGACACGCTGAACGGTGTGGGCGGCAACGACGTCCTCAACGGCGGCGAGGGTGCCGACACGTTGAACGGCGGCGAAGGCAACGATACGCTGAGCGGCGGCGCCGGCTCGGATGCCGGCAACTTCGGCGACAACTTCAACGGGCCATCCTATGACAACAGCACCGGCACGATCGACTGGGCCGGCGGCTGGACCGAGGGCGGAGGCGAGACGACCAGCGCCACGGCCGGCGATATTCAGATCGACGGGGGCCGGCTGCGCTTCATCGCCGGAATCGATGGCGGTGAAACTATCCAGCGCTCGATCAACCTGGCTGGGGCATCGTCGGCAACGCTGTCCTTCAACTACGAAGCCGATAATCTGGATACCGGCGAGAATGTCGTGGTTGAGGCTTTCAACGGAACGACTTGGGACGTACTGGGGACGCTCGGGGGAAATACCTCCAACACCTTTACGGCCCCGCTGAATGCGTCTCACACAGCAATCCAGTTCCGAGCTGTCGGCAGCTTTGAGACGGGAACATTCGGAAGCACCTCGTCCGCCCTTGGTGCCGAGAACTTCTACATCGACAACGTCTCCATCAACTTCTCGGCCCCGGGCCTGAACGCTGGCGTCGACACCATCAACGGCGATGCCGGCGACGACACGGCTATCTGGAACGCCAATACGGCGGCTCCGACTGATGGCCGTGACGTCGTCAACGGCGGAACGGAAGGCGCCGCCGGCGACACCTTCGTCATCAACGGCCGCAGCACGGAAGCGGAAACCTATAACATCTACACCCGTGCCGCCTTCCTTGCGGTTGTCGGCAATGCCGCGGTGCCGCTCGCGGCAGCCACCGAGATCGTGGTCACCCGCAATGGCACCAACGGCTCCTCCATCATCGCCGAACTCGCCGAGATCGAGGAAATCCGCATCAATGGCTCCGACCCGAGCGGTGCGACGGGAACGGCCGGTGGAGACACCTTCAACATCTCCGGCGACTTCTCGACCACCAGTCTGCGTCTCAACACCATCACCATCGATGGCGATGCAGGTGATGACACGATCGACATCTCGTCGCTGCAATCGGCCCACCGGATCGTGTTCAAGTCCAATGGCGGCAACGACACGATCGTTGGAACGCTTCGATCTCAGGACGTAATCGAGCTACCCGCCGGCGCAGTAGCTGCAGATTATGTGACCACGACGGCGAACGGCGTGACCACGATGATCGGTCCAAACGGTCACAAGGTCACCTATACGGCTGCTCCCAACTCCAATCCTCAAATCGGTAGCGGGGACGACGAGGATGAGGAGGACGATGATACGCCGCCGGTCGACGTCGACCAGGATGAGGACGAGGACGATCACGGCGGTTCGTGTGACGCCGACGAGGATGATGACGAGGGGGCTTCGCCGGTGCTTCCGGCGACCCGGACCGGCACGCCTGGAACCGACACGCTCGTCGGAACCGCGGGTGACGATAGCCTGATCGGGCTCGGCGGTGACGACGTCCTGACGGGTGAAGCTGGTGAAGACGCGCTCAGTGCGGGTGACGGGGCTGACTTTGTCAGCGGCGGCGCCGGCCGAGACCTGGTGTTCGCCGGGAGCGGTGACGACCAGGTGCTCGCAGGAGCCGGGGCCGACACCGTCTTCGGCGATGCCGGGGCGGACCGGATCTTCGGTGACGCCGGTGACGACATGCTCAATGCCGGGGCGGGCGACGACACCGTGTTCGGCGGCGCAGGCAACGACCTGATCGTGGCAGAGGTGAACGACGGCAACGACGTCTACTTCGGCGACGACAGCAACGGAGGAGCCGGCGTCGATACGCTCGACATGTCCGCCATGACGGCGAGCGTAGCGGTCAATCTCGGAACCGGTTCTTTGTTCAACGGCTTCGTGACCGGGACCCAGGTGGGCAACGACACGATCTGGGGGATCGAGAACGTCAACACGGGCTCCGGGAACGACACGATCACGGCCAGCAACGCCGTGAACGTGATGAACGGAGGTGCGGGCAACGACGTCTTCCGGTTCGAGACGCGGTCGGCAGCCGACGGGGACACGATCACGGGCTTCCAGCCTGGCGATCGGATCGATCTCAGCGGGATCGACGCCAATACCGGGGAAGCTGGGGACCAGGCCTTTGTGCTCCTGAACAGCGCCTCGTTCACGGCGGCGGGACAATATGCCGTGACGTTCGAGAGCGGCGAGAACGGCGACTACACCGTTCTCCAAGGCAACACCGACGCGGATGTCGGAGTGGACTTCGTCCTGAGGATCGAGGGCCATCATGCCCTCGGTGCGCAGAACCTGACGCTCTGAGCCAACGAAGCCATCGGGGCGGGGATTAGCTTCCCGCCCCGAGCTCTTCCGCTCTCCTTATCGGTGCAAGATCATGGCTCGTAACAAAGAGCTGAGCCCTGCCAAACGGCAGGAACTCGCTAAGCTGACGCGCGGCTTTCGGGGGATCGCCGTCTTCGTGTTCCTGCTGTCCGGGGTGATCAACGTGCTCGCGTTGACCGGATCGCTCTACATGATGCAGATCTATGACCGCGCACTGACGAGCGGCAGCATCCCGACGCTTGTTGTCCTGTCTGCCCTGGCGCTCGGTTTGTATGTCTTTCAGGGCGTGTTCGACGTTCTCCGATCGCAGATCCTGGTGCGGGTCGGAGGCAAGCTCGACAACTCTCTCGCACCGATCGCCCATCGGGTTGCGATCGATATGCCGCGGTTCGGCTTCTCGACCTCCGAGGCGCTCGAGCGTGGGCGCGATGTCGACACGGTTCGGGGGTTCCTGGGGAGCGCGGGTCCGGTTGCGCTGTTCGATCTTCCGTGGATCCCGGTCTACCTCGCCTTCATCTACTTCCTCCATCCGTCGCTTGGGACCCTGACCGTTGCCGGTGCGCTCGTGCTCACGGTCCTGACCGTGCTGAGCGAGGTACTCACGCGCCGGCTCATGAGCGAGACCCGCAGAGCTGCGATCTCCCGCAACGCGATCGCGGACTCGAATGCGCGCAACGCCGAGACCCTCAAGGCAATGGGGTTCTCGAGCCGGGCTGTAAGCCGCTTCAACGAAGCGAACGGCGAGCACCTCGAGTATCAGACAAAGGCCAGCGATATTGGCGGCACGTTCGCCGCCATCTCGCGCGTGCTCCGCATGCTGCTGCAATCCGCGCTGCTTGGGCTTGGCGCCTACCTGACGATCAAGGGCGAGCTCTCGGCGGGTGCCATCATCGCGGTCTCGGTCGCCTCGTCCCGAGCGCTTGCTCCGGTCGACCAGGCAATCGCGAACTGGAAGTCCTTCGTGGCAGCCCGCCAGGCATACGCGCGTGTTCGCGACACCGCTGTGGCCCTCGTCGGAGCTGAGGAGCCGATGCAGCTTCCTGCGCCGCACCGCTCGCTCAGCGTCACCAACATCACCGTTGCGGTCCCGGGTTCCGGGCAAGTGGTTTTGAGCGACGTCAGCATGGAGCTGACAGCCGGGCAGGCAATCGGGATCATCGGTCCAAGCGCCGGCGGCAAGACGACGCTCGCCCGTGCCATCACGGGCATCTGGCCTTCAGTTCGCGGAAGCGTACGGCTCGATGGAGCCGACCTGTCGCAATGGCGCGAAGACGAGATCGGGCAGCATTTCGGCTACCTGCCGCAGGAGGTCGGGCTACTCGACGCGACCGTGGCCGAGAACATCTCTCGCCTCGACCCGGATTGCGACTACCAGAAAGTCGTGGCTGCCGCACAGGCGGCCGGCGTGCACGACATGATCGTGCGCCTGCCAGACGGCTATCAGACGCATCTCGGGCCGCAGGGAGCAGCCCTGTCGGCCGGTCAGCGCCAGCGTATCGGGCTCGCTCGGGCGCTCTACGGCGATCCCTTTGTGGTCGTGATGGACGAGCCGAACTCGAACCTGGATGGCGAAGGCGAGCTCGCCTTGACCGAAGCCATCCGCGGCATCCGCGAACGCGGCGGGATCGCCATTGTGATCGCCCACCGCGCAAGCGCTTTGGCGGCAGTCGATCTCGTGGGCGTCGTCCAGAACGGCCGCATCGTCTCCCTCGGCAAGAAGGACGAGGTGCTGTCGCCGGCACGGGCGCCCGCCCGGAGGCCCGAGGGCGAGGTCATCAAGATGCATGCGGGGGTCCCGTCATGATCAAGGTCCAGGCAACCCGGAGCGACACCGCCGATGCTGCCCCGAACCGGCAGACCTATGCAGACAAGGACGAGCCCAAGCGTTCCGGCCTACCCATTGCGATCCTGGGTTTCATCACGGGCATTGTGGCGCTCCTGAAGGCATCAGGCACCGGATCGGCCGGCCCCCAGCCCGAGGCCGAAAAGCCGAAGAGCGAGGGCGATGGTCGTGTCGATGCTCCTGCGGCAGACACGGTTTCTTTCGCGCCTGATCCGGAGGACGCCCAACCGAAGCCGCCCGCGAACGTCATACCGCTGCCTCCGCGGCCGGTCGGATCGTTTCCGGATCTGCAGGGCTTCCTCAACAACGACTCGCCGCCGATCGACTACTCGAAGCTCCGCACCGAAGCGCCCCATAGTTCCAGCAACCCGGCGACCGCCGACGCGAGCCCCCCGTCGAACGACAACAGCGCGAAATCCGCTGGAGCCTCGGCCGGGGGTGGTGGAGGCGGCGGTGGTGGTGGCGGGGGCGCCGGTCGCCCTGCGAGCAGACCGGAGTTTCTCGAGGGTGACGGAGACCGCCCCTTACCGCCCTGGATGGCGGACGAGGACCGGCCGCGCGACACAGGCCCGAAGGGGACCGATCCCGGCCGCAATCCGGCGAGTTCCAATCCGGACAAGGAGGATGACGAGCCACTTCGCCCCGGCGACAAGCGTAATCGCGCACCGGTCGTGAGCGGCCCCGTCTATCTGCCGAACGTCGTCGGTTGCCAGGCCTATCTCATCCCCCTTCTCGCGCTTCTGGCGGGAGCCAGTGATGCGGACGGCGACACGCTCAGGATCACGAACATCGTCGCATCGTCCGGAACGCTTGTTCTCGACGAGGATGGCGGCTGGCGCTTCGATGCTGACTCGGGTTTTCGTGGGCCCGTCACCCTCACCTACACGATCAGCGACGGGCACGCGCAGGTGCAGCAGGTCGCGTACCTGCAGGTCGTAGACGCACCGCCCATCATCGGCACCTCGGGCGCGGACAACATCCTCGGGACGTCTTGCGGCGACATCATCGATGCGCGCGAAGGCGACGACAACATCGACGCGCGAGGCGGCAACGACATCGTCCATGGCGGTGCTGGCGACGATCATATCCTGGCCGGGGCCGGGAACGACATCGTCCTTGCAGGCGCGGGGGACGATCTCGTCTTTGCCGGCTCAGGCAACGACGTCGTGTTCGGGGGAGCGGGAAACGACCGCCTTTTCGGCGAAGATGGCGACGATGTGCTCCAGGGCGAGGACGGGAACGACCTCCTGTCCGGCGGCAACGGCAACGACATCCTGCGAGCCGGAGCGGGAAACGATCATCTCACGGGCGGCGCCGGGAACGACACGCTCGAAGGCGAGGACGGGGCCGACATCCTTCATGGCGGCACTGGAAACGACATCCTGCTTGCTGGAGCGGGCGCGGATGAGCTCCTGGGAGAGGAGGGCGATGACACCCTGTCGGACGGAGCGGGCTCGGACCTTGTCCGGGGCGGGTCCGGAGCTGACCACGTCATCGCGGCGGCAGACAACGCGGCGGACGACTTCTCGGGGAACGACGGCATCGACACGCTGGACTACTCAGAGCTGCAGCAAGGGGTCGTGATCAACGTCGCGGCTGGCACCGCCTCGGGCACCGAAAGCGGCCAGGATCGGATCGCGGAATTCGAGATCATCATCGGCAGCCGTGGAGACGATACGATCGTCGCCGTGAGCGCGAGCCAGGACGGGATCTCGATCGAGGGGAATGACGGGGACGACGTCATCCAGGCCGGTGCTGGGGATGATGACCTGAGCGGCGGTGACGGCGACGACGAGATCTCCGATGGAGCCGGACGTGACCTCGTCCGGGGCGGGTCTGGGGCCGACCATGTCATCGCGGCGGCAGACAACGCGGCGGACGACCTTTCGGGCAACGAGGGCATCGACACGCTGGACTACTCCGAACTGCAGCAAGGGGTCGTAATCGACGTCGCGGCCGGAACTGCCTCGGGCACCGAAAGCGGCCAGGATCGGATCGCTGAATTCGAGATCATCATCGGCAGCCGTGGAGACGATACGATCGTCGCCGTGACCGCCAGCCAGGACGGGTTCGTCATCCAGGGCGAGGAAGGAGACGACCTCATCCAGGCAGGTGCCGGGGATGACGACCTGAGCGGCGGTGACGGCGAAGACGTGATCTCCGATGGAGCCGGACGTGACCGGGTGGATGGCGGCTCGGGCGACGACCGGATCGTGGCAGCCATGGACAGCAGCGACGATTCCTATGCCGGCGGGTCAGGCCAAGACACGCTCGACTACTCGGACGCCAAGGTGCGGGTCGTCATCGATCTCGCCGCGGAAACGGCGACTGGCGACGAGATCGGCACGGATGCCGTATCGAGCTTCGAGGTGGTCATCGCAGGCGAGGGCGACGATCTCATTATCGCCGGCGCCACCTCCGTCGTGCTGACGGGCGGAGATGGAGACGACGAGTTCGAGTTCACGATGAGCGATCGCGACGACGATGCGCCGGCCTTCGTGGGCCGGATCACCGACTTCGACACCGGCGACCGGCTAAACCTTGAGCGCTACAGCTTCTATCGCCGCGACGACGAAGACGAGGACGAGGCGTCCTCCGATCTCTTCGAGCAGATCTATCTCGAGGGTACCGAGGGCGGTGCGCCGATCCGCCTGCGCTTTGAGAAGATCGGCGACTTCGACCACACGTTCATCGAGCTCATCGACAGCAACGACGACGGTGAGAGCCGCTATTCCATTAACCTGGACGGCTACCACCGCCTGGAATTCACCATCAGCGAGCCGGCTCAGCCGGTGCCCGCGATCTAAGCCGAGCGAAGAGCCTGAACCGCCATGACAAAAAACACCTTGCTCTTCAGCGCAGACAGCCAACGGCGCCGCAGACTGGATAAGAGTTTCAGGATCTGGCCGCGTGTGCTCCTCGGGCTCAGCTTTGGGGCCTTTCTTATCGCGGGATGCGGTGGCTGGGCTGCGCTGGCCGGCCTCGACGGCGCTGTCATCGCGGCCGGGATCGTGAAAGTCGACCAGAACCTGAAGGAGGTGCAGCATCGGGACGGCGGCACCGTCAAGGCCATCAACGTTCGCCAAGGCGAGTTCGTGAAAGAAGGCCAGGTTCTAATCACCGTCGACGAAGTGCAAACCAAAGCCGAGCTCTTGATCGTGAAGGGCCAGCTCGCCGAAGCGGTGGGCCGCAAGGCACGCCTGACCGCCGAGCGAGACGGCTTACCCGAGGTGATCTTCCCCGCGGACCTCAAGGTCCTGAGTCCCACGTCGGAGCTCATTGCTGCGGACGAAACCAGGCTGTTCGCCGGCAATAAATCTGCCAGGGACAGCCAGAAAGAGCAGCTGCGGCATCTGGTCGGCCAGAGCGGCGAGGAGATCAGAGGGCTCGAATCGCGCCTCACGGCGAAGAACCACGAGGTCGAGCTCGTCGGGGCAGAACGAACCAAGTTTATCGCCCTTCATCAGAAGGGGATCATACCGAACGAACGCGTCTTCACGTTCGAACGCGATTGGTCCCGCGTGCTCGGGGAGCGCGGAGAGATCCTGGCCAGTATCGCGCGGGTCAAGGCTCGGATTAGCGAGGTCACGGTCCAGCTGATCGCGGTTGACCAGAATGCCAGCACCGAGGCGCAACGTGAGCTCAGAACCGTCGATTCACGAATGTCGGAGTTGCTGGAACGCAAGGTCGCCATCGAGGACCGTTTGTCCCGCTCGGAGATCCGCGCGCCCATCGCCGGCTACGTCAACGAGCTCTTCATCTTCACCGTCGGCGGGGTGATCGCGCCCGCCGCGAAGCTGGCGACCATCGTTCCAGAAGGTGCGGACCTTCGCTTCGAGGTGAAGATCGCGCCCCCGGACATTGACCAGGTGCGCAAAGGACAGGAAGCGCGCATCCGGCTCTCTGCCTTCAACCGCAATCTGACGCCGGAGATGAAGGGGAACGTTGCATTCGTGTCGCCGGCCTCAACCCGCGACGCCACCTCCGGGCAGGAGCACTACATCGCACAGATCCAGCTGAGCCATGACGACCTGCCGCAGCTGTCGAAGCTCCAGCTCATCCCAGGAATGCCGGTCGAGGCATTCATCAAGACAGACGAGCGGACCGCCATGTCATACCTCGTCAAGCCCATCCACGATCAATTCAGTCGAGCTTTCCGCGAACGATAATGCACTGTAACACATTGTCCTAAAGTTGATTACAGACTGACTGTTGAATGGACGACCAGATCGAAAGTGCTACTTTGCGGTTCTATTTTCATCTTGCTAGCACTAGCTGCAACATTCTGGACTTCGAGGGCGTCGAAGTCCAGTCTCTCGAAGTCGCTCGTCGAGGAGCACTCGAGGCGATAGAGGAGTTTTTCGCAGCTGAAAGCACTCTCGAAGCCGATCTGACTGGCTGGGAAGTACTGATTGTAGACGAGGCGGGTCACCGGCTTTCTGCGTTCCAACTCGGATGCGCAAGCTGATCCAGTCAACGAGAATTAACGGAGCGCATCCACGCCCTGGTGCTCCCCCGTACAAGCACGGTACGGACACGATGCTCAATCCCGAGGCCCGCGCCGTCAAGTTGGCGACGTCGAGAGCCAAGACGAGTGGGCACAGTCAGCCAGCCCCTTCCAAACCAAGAACTCCCGATGCCGCGCAGGATCGCGAACTGGGCGTCGATTTAGCAGGACCGCCGGTGTCGGCCGCACCTGAGCGGCAGCCATAACCCTCCGCCAGGAATTCACTACGGAGCCGCACCGAGACAGGTGGTAACTAAAGGACGCGCTTGGGATGTACAACAACCCTGACCTGCGCAGGGCAAAGCTGATGTACGTCGACGAGTTCCAGCCGCAGCTGCGCATGACCGAAAATGTTCCGTGGCCTGGGCTTGGTCCGGCCGCAACATCTTTCCCCACGAACTTGCGACCTCCAGCCGAGAATGCGTGCTGCCGCCTCTGAAATGCGAGACTCGTCGTGAGATTACCGGTAGATCACCTGAGTTCCCTTCTGAGACGGTGAAAGCGCAGCCACAAGCGAACAAGCTTTAATGCTGACATGCCCGCCGCCTTGTAGACAGACCCATAGAATGGCGTTTTCCTGATATATCGCCAGTAAAGGTGCCCAAAAGGCTGATAAGCTGCACGATGCCATGGCTTATGAGAGGACGTGAAGTGGACGATGCCGGCTCGTTTACCGCTGCCCCTCTCACCTACCGTGGAAGCGCCCTTCTGGCGTAAAACCATCGATCGCTGGACATTCCAGCGCCAGTCCAGCTCGCGCCATTGGCCCCACAAGCTGAGATTCAGCGCGTCCTGATCAGAATACGGAAGTCGCGCGCCGAGGCGCTCCATTGTTTCCAGGGCTTTCCGAAATTGCCCTCCTTTGCGGACTGCGGCGAGGTCGATCAGCAGAACGCCCGCATTGAAATACCGCGCGCAGGTCAGATCTAGCCGCCAGGTTTGAGCAAAATGATGAGCGTCAACGCCGGGGTCGTAGACCGCCCCAACAGGTAGTCCATGCAGGTCTTCCTGCCAGAGCGAGGCCAAGTCGTCAGCGGCAACAACATCGCAATCGAGATAGATAAGCCGTTCCAGATTAGCCGGGAGGATATCGGCGACCATCAGGCGAAAGAAGGTTGCCGAAGTGATATGCTCCTTAGCTTGCATCGAGAGAACCACCGGGTCGTCAACCTGGAGCCAATGAAAAGATGAGCCCGGGGCTACGCTCTCGACCTGCTCCGCCTGAAACTCGCAGACGCCGTGGTGGAGGATGTAGAATTGAAAATGGGTAGGAGCACGGTGAGCAACAATCGAAGCTATAGCAGACGCAAGATGTGCGACAAAAGCTTCATCCACGCCGAATGCAACTCGGATCGGCAATCCGTCGCGAGACGTATGTTCTCGTTCAGAGATGACTGGCGCCAAGCGCATGGGTCATACCCGTTGTCTAGGGCGAAAACGTTTTCAAGGCCGTCCTGCTATCCCCCACCCCACAACGCTGCCGTGAGCGAAGGAGCCGCCGCCGCTCACTACAGAGTGTTTCGAGGTGGAAATGGCACCCAACAGAAAGCGGAGCTGGTTCGAAAACCTCGGACCAAGAGCGCGCTTCCCCTGAAACTTCCACCAGGGGAGCTGCGTCCAGAGACGGGGGTGATGTTTATGCGCGAACGACATCATGTTTCCCGATGCATCTCGAGCTCCGCTGAGGCTCTGGCCTGCAAGATAGACCGCTTCAAGTGCGAGTTGCCTCTCCATTTCGTTCACCCAATTGGACAACTCTGGGACCTCGTGACCGTGGTGCCGCAGCACCTTACGGCAGGTCTCAATCCGCTCAGCCCGGTCGCTAAGGAACTGGCTGTAATAGCGGGAGCTCATATTCGACCCGTGCCATCTGTAGTAGGCCTGGGGAGCGCTGATCGCTGCCACGTCGCCGTAGACGGCGAAACGCATCCACATCTCCATATCGGATGTATGAAGCATGTCCGCTGAGTAAGGTCCAACCGCACGCTGGATAGCAGTGCGGACGATGACCGCTGGCGAGGGCACGGGATTGCCCCGGAGGCAGAACTCACGAAGTACGCTCGCCCCAGATAGCAATTCAACTCGCGGCGCGGTGTCGTCCTGCACTGTCGGCAGTGGCTCTCCGTCCTCAATGACGATAGCCTGCCCGAGCACAAGCCCGACATTCGTCCTGCCGGCGAACACGTTTGCCGCTCGCGCCAAAGCACCCGGGGTGAGAAGGTCGTCAGCGGATAGCAGAAGAGTGTAGTCCGCAGAGGCCCATTCGATGACCCCCTCATTGAAGGTTGCGATGTGGCCTTCGTTCGTTGGGTGACGCGTGTATTTCACGTTGTCGTGCCGGAGAGCAAGAGCTCGGGCGACGAGCTCCGTCTCATCGTTTGACGCGTCGTCGATTACGAGAACCCGAACGTCGACGTCGCGCTGCGAGACTACGCTCTCGACGCAGCGCGTTAGGTAGCGGCCATAGTTGTAGGACGGAATGACAACATCCACACTGGCCATAGAGTAATCCTGAAGGTTGGAGGTTCGCCGCCGTACCTCCACGCTTCCTCATCATGCTTACTCCCCGTTCCGCGCACAACGGTGCACTTTCGGGGTAGAGGGCGCGAGTGAATGCACCCTGTCGAGCCCTCAGGTCGAAGGTGCATACCCTGTCCCGCACTCCGCTTTACCCGGCAGCTCCGGCCGCACTCCGAAAGGGGGCAACACGAGTGGATTTCGCGGCCAACCGTCCCATCAATGATCAGCTACGGTGGAGCAATTGTCCTCGCCTCATGCGAAGGACCAGAGCACCTCTTCCTCAACCTAGGCCGGCCAGAAGATGGTAGATCGCGCTAAGCGGGCGGTATGAGAGCTGCCCCAGAGAGCCTGGCTACGCCAGTCTCACATCGTCGTCTGCCGTGAAGAATTTCTTCCGCAGCGCATCTCCGTTGCCTGGGAAACGATGCACCATCAAACTTTGGGATCAAACATTGCAGGGCGTGCAAGTACGGACTGGAGCAACTCCAACGCTTCCCTCTCGGGGCCTACCGGCCTGCCGCTTGCCAACCAAAGACCGAAGCTTGCTCCGAAATAACTGATGCCGCCGGTCGGTATCATGATCATCAGTTGCAGGGCCTCTGACCTGCCCGCGATCATGAGGCCGGCACCCCAGATACAGCCAGCCATGACCAGGGTTGCGACGATCGCACGCCAGCCGGAGAGAAGCTGCGCGCTCATTGTCAACCCGGTAAGCCGTCTCGCTAGGTATACGTCCATCAGAATGCCGATCGTGCCGCTGATGCATCGGGCGAACAGCAGACCAACCAACCCATTCAGAAGCAGGCCGGCGAAGATCAGCGGATAGCGGATGATGATGAAGGCGAAGTCACGCAGGAACAGGGGCCGTGTGTGGCCGAGCCCCATCGCCAAAGGATTCACCGGCATCGAGAAGGCGTGGGCGGCGAAGACGATGCTCAGCACCTGAGCCACCAGCGCGGCCGAGTCCCACGTCGGGCCAAGGACTATGTTTATGAACGGCTTAGCAACCAGCGCAAATCCAACGCCTGCCGGCAGCGCTGCTGCAACAAGCAGACCTTGGGATCGAAGGAAAGCATGCCGCAGGCGTTCAGGATGGTCCTGAAGCCGTGCGTAGGCTGGGAAGAGCACGTTTGCAATTGGCGCGGTCGTCTCCTGCACCGGGAGCGAGGAAAGCTTGTCGCCTACGGTGTACTGGCCGAGCGGCCCGGTGCCCAGCATGGCGCCAAGCGCAAGCTGGTCGGCACGCCAGTTGAGCGCATTGACGCCGGAGCTGAGCGCCACCCAGCCGGAGAAAGAGAACAGATTTCTCCAATGAGAAAACGAAATGCGCGGCAGATAAGGGACCAGAACATACGACATGATGGCACCAGCCACCTGCGAGGCGAGCGTGCCTGTCACGAGTGCCCAGTAGCTTTGAAACATCAGGGCGAAGACGACGGAGACGACCAGGCCGACGATCTTGCTGATGAGGCCCGTGAATATCTCTTGGTGAAAGGAAAGGCGCCGCCGGTAGTCCACAAGCCGGGGGTTCACCAGGCCGCTGATTAGCGCACCTCCTCCTAGCGCGAAGAAGATGCCGATCAGGCGGTCGTCCTGGTAACTCCATGCGACGGGATAACCTACGGCAGCCAGCAGGACGGCGATCGCGGCCGCGCGTAGGATGTTCAGCGTCCAGGCCGTATCGTAGTGTTCTCGCTGCGGGCTCTTGTGCTGGACGAGTGCGGAACTTAGCGAAAGTTCGGTTGTTGCCTCCATAATCGAGAGGACGATAGTCGCCAGGGCCACCAGGCCGAAATCGGCAGGGGTCAGCAGGCGAGCCAGTGCCATTGTGGTCACCACGCCCAAGAGATTTGAGACGACGCGTCCGCCGGCAGTCCACATGGCCCCGACAGTCAGACGTCTGCGTACGCCTTCCAACTTCGTCTCTTGGATTATGCTGGCTGGGCTGACGCGGAGCTGTTCTCGAACCTTGGAGCGCTCCGAACGAGGGCGCGCGCAAGCTCAAGGGCTTCCTCGTGAGTGTCCGCCCAGTGGACCGTGCTGTAGTTGCGACTGGTGTACTCGTATACCGCCCGGTTCTTTCCGAAGCGATCGGGCAGCAGCACGCTGTGCTGCGAACGCAGGGCACAGAGAATGTGTGGGTGCATGCGATCAGTCACCAGCACCTTGGCGGTATCCAGCTTTCGGTTGCCGCTCGCGAGCACGTAGCGCGAGAAGCGGTCGTAACTGGCTGAAATCTGGCCGTTAACGATTGAACTGAGCATTGGCGCCACTTTGCGCGCGCGGGAGAAGACGCGCCCAGGGAACAGGACTCGCCCGCCCGCGGGATCATGGTGTGTCCAGTCGAACACTTTGACATCGCTTGGCGCAGAGGTTCCGACGCCCTCGGCATCGTCTCGCGCGAGCCAGATGACGTCGTGATCAGGTGCCGCGCGCCGTGGCTGCCGTGGGAGGAGCAGCGATGAATCGTGCACCGTTTCCACGTGAACGTTGTTCGGGAATGTCTCGCGCGCCGACTCGCCGCTGACTGGGTCCCTCGCCAACAGTACGGCATTGCGGTGATTTCCGAAGATCGTGCTCGCCTCGCGCCGGTCGTCGTCGTCTACGAACAGCATGGTCGAGGGTAGCGACACGAGGCGATTATTGGGGCATGCCCCGGCAACGATGCGCTTGATCTCTGCGTGGCGCGGCCATAGGCGCGAGACCGTGACGCCGCCCGAGAAGAGTATCGGGCCGTCCCCGACAGCGCGGATCATTCCCTGAAGATCGAAGTTTCCCCCATGCGACGTGTAGGCGATGTGCGTATGGCGCCGCTTCAGGTAGTCCACCGCCGCTACCCACATCATGTGGTTACCGACATTGAAGTCGAACGGGAACTGCAGAAGCGCTACGGGTCGGCCTTCGGGGACGTGCCGGTCTAGGCATTCGCGAATCGCTCGCGCCTGCTGCGACTGCAGCGCGGTGTCTCCCGCCGTGAGTGCCGTACCGGTCACGTGTGTCGACTTTCGATCCTGCACTGCCGCCGCCTGTGCAGCGAATGCTGGAACCTACCCTTGTTGACTTCGGCCATGAGCCTGGCGGACGCTCGGCCTTCTCGATTGAGGACAGAAGGCGGGAAAACCATGGTTGCATGGATCGGCATTCTGCTGGCTCGCTAGCGTTCCTGGTCAACCACGTCAGCGGGTTCGCGTGACAAGCAGGTGTCCGGCTGAGGAGTCGAAGTTCAGTCCTTCCCGCCCAGCGCGAGAGAAGTAATCGTCGGTCGCCTTCCGGCACCCAGACCAAGATGAATATGCGCGAAGAGCGACAGCGCCGCCGATAATGAGATGGGGCATAACGCGCTCAAGGCAGACGCTGACGGGCTCGTACCAATCAACGTCGATATTAGCAAGAGCAACCGGCTCGGCGACGGCGAGCGTGTCCTGTACCTTACCCTTTATTAGTCGGACATTGTTGGACTCAACCGGATAGCCGTGTCTCGCAAAGTTGTTCCTAACCGTCTCCAGCAGATCGTCTTCGTAGAGATAGTATTTCCCGCCGTCGAGACCTACGGCCTTCCCGGCAGCGATTTCAGCGTACCGAGCTTTCATGTCATCGCCATCGCGCTCCGAGGGGGGGGGAAGCATCTCGAACAGGTCGTACACCCGCATAGCGCGTTGGGGCGACTTGGCGGCGCACATAAGAATCGACGAACCGCCGCGCGCGCAACCCGCCTCTAGGATCAACGCCCCGCTGGGCGCCGTCCGGTGCACCACGTCAAGCAACTGACGAAGTTGGCGATCAGTCGTGTAAGAGAGATGCTCGGCGCGCACCTTAGACCATGTCATTCGGACGGCTGTTGAATAGCGGGTCCGACGCGCCCTCTCCACTAATCTCGCAAGGCGCCGACTCGCCCCCTGCACAACTCTACTGATTGAAGGCATAACGTCCCCAATCTCCTGCTCTCGCGGCGCCTTGTGAATTTTGCAGGTGTTCTCGTCGGTGGCAAGGCTGGTCTGTCTGCATAGCACGATCGTCTCACGTCCTAGCGCTCGACGCCGTTCGCCGGTCAATCAGCTTGCTCACTCGAAACGGGAGCTCATACCCGGCGTGAATCCTCCGACAGCGTCACTGCAGTAGGATCATAGCGGGGTAGGCTAGGTGGCGCCCGCGATCTACCTCCGCGTGCTCGCGTTCTCAGCGCGCCACTTCAAGAACTCCTCATAGAGGCGGTCCTTGTCGGTCGTTGGGAGCGGCTGAGCCTCTGTTAGAAATTGTGAGACCCCAGAGCGACTGGCCGGTGCAGTCGCCGCTTGCGAAACAGGATGTCGGTCCAACCACTCTTGGGCAGCTGGCAAGCGCAGCCAGCCAGGAACGGTCGCGTTCAAGTTGACCTCCCGCCATTTGGGATGACGAGATGGGGCGAGCAAGCGGTCGAAATTCGAGAAAAAAGCATCTACAAACAGCGTCAGACGTTTCGCACGATCTGTGCCCGCTGGCCAAGCATAGGCGGCCAAGATTGATCCGACAGCCAGAGTGCGGATTTCGGCTTTTTCTGGAATAAGCTTTGGGTAGTCAGAAGCGTTGATACTGGCGGGTAGGTACGCGGGAGGCAGGTTCTCGGGAAAGGGCACTTCAAGAAGATGGAACCGGCTTTGAGGGTCGAACCCTGCTACCACGGCGACAGGTTTGGCAGCAACAGACACAACGGCCGACAGTTCGCCTCTCCGCAGCATTTCGAGGGCTGTAGGCTGGTCTACGTTGACCGGCTCGACGGCGATGCCGAGAGCGCTGAACATCGCTCGCCCAGTGTAATCGGATCCGCTTCCTTTTACGTCGAAGCTCACCTTTTTGCCTTGAAGTTCGCTGACTAGTTTTACCTCACTTGAGGCGAGCACGTGAAGCTCGTCGTTGAAGAGCCGCGCCACATAGCAAAGCCTCCTTTCGATGTTGACTAGTCGTCGATCAAGGCGCAGCTGGTCGAGCGTGTCTGTCCGCACAAACGCAAGGTCGATCCCTTTCAAGAAGCGAACATCATAGGCGTTTTGGCCGGCGCCTTTCCCGAGCACTGGTAGGATGCGCAGATCGTCATCGCGGTCGAGCGCAAACGCTAAGTCACTCGCCATACGAAAGTAAGTACCGCCCGGCGTCCCAGATATTATGGCGACCGTGTTAGCGTTCATCCGTTGGCCAAGGCCCGCTTCGCTCCTGGCCTCGGCGGCTTGGCCGGAACTCCGCTGCGCACCGGCATTCGACGTGAGCCCCACCAAGCTAGCGAGAACAAGGAGCGCCGGTCCAAATCCTAGTTTAGCCATCCCATTCACTCCTCTGGCTCCACGTTACCTCACCTGCACTCGGGGAGAAACGTCATAGTTCGGCACCGTCGCGCATCGGAGGAATAGAAAGAGTCCTCTTGCTCTTCCTAGCTAGTCGGACCTAGTCTCCAACAGAGGTAGAAAGGGGGCAACCATGACCTCCAGTTCACGCCTTGCGCTTTCGGTCCTGATTGGAATGGCGTGCTGCCCGCATTCAACGGGAGCCCAGGTGCGCAGCAGCAGCCCGGAACCGATTGGTCGATTGCCGAATTCGGGAACTCTCCCGCAAGAGAGCAACTCCCAGACCCGGAGCATGGTGAAGCGCGCACTTGAGCTTTTTGGGTCGGGCGACATCGCTGGTGCGCGGCTCTTTTTGCAGAGGGCCAGGGAAGCTGGAAGCAAAGAGGCGACATATTATCTTGCGCAATCCTATGACCCTTCGGTTCTTCATGCTCTGGGCGCCCGCGGCTTAGTGCCTGATAAGGACAAGGCACGGGAACTCTACATGGAGAGTGGTTTGAAGATCGGCGCTGAGACACTCGCCAAAACGGAGCGTCCGACCTCTCAAGCGGCTCCCACCGGCCAGAGACTGCCGGATGCAACCCCCGCGCCGGACATTCGACGAGAACAGAGACCTCCGATGCCGCAAGCCGACCCGTCCAAGCCCGCTCAGACAGGAAGTCTGTCGGAGTTCCTGGCGGCGCCAGCCAACGTACCTTTGTCTCAGCACACGCTCGCCGGGGACGCCCCCTTAGGAAGTAGAGTGTTGCTGGTCGTGGCCGGTCCGAATGTCCGTTCGCCGTCAGAGTTGGTAGGGCAGCTCATCTCTGTCGATGATGTCAAGGGTGTCTCCGACGACCTTATCCGGCAAGCCTTTGCAACGAGCGGTGCAAAAGCCGTGCGTCTCGACGATGCAGGACGGAATGGAATGTCGCGGCTTGGGGCTGGGGAGGTGGCGGCCTCGGTGATCATGATGACGACGCCACTCCCGCCAGAGCTCTTGCCCCGCTCCGGCGGGTATTCCGTCTTGCAGTTACCGGTCGAAGCTAATCGTTAAGTCGTTGAGCTCTTCCCCGTGCTAGGCGTAGCCAGGCGCAGTATATTCTTTGTAGGTTAGACCTGCCGAGGCCGCCACCAACCCGAGGCCTCGAGAGATCGTGTATAGCTGCGCCACAATGATGTGGGACCGCCTCATCGATAACAAGCACAGCAGCAGCCGAGCCAAACCGACGGCGATTCTGGCAGATCCACGCGCCCCATTCCAGGCGCGTCCGCGAAAGCTTCCTGCAGCATAGAGACCAAGGTGGGCCTCAACCCCGCCTGTGCGGAACCACCGCTTGAGCAGCCAAGAGAGACGCTGCCGAGCCACGGGGATCCTCTCGGCGACAGCCGCCGTTCTTGACCAGGCGATCTCTTCTCCGCATTCGATTAGCTGCTTGAAGAGAATGGTGTCCTCTCCTCCGGACTCGTTGAAGCTGGGGTCAAACGACAGACCATGGCGACGGAGGGCCGCGGTTGAGACAAGGCAGTTCGACGTGTAGCCGTCCTTGAGCCTTTCCCCTTCGGCCGCACCCAGGCGTTTCTCGTAGAAGGCGCCAAGCACTGCCCAACGCGGCGGGCATCCATCGAAAACTGGCTCCACCGGTCCCATCACTGCCGCTACGCGCTCAGTTCTCGCGGTTCGAAGGAGAGCTTCGAGCCAGTCTGGGCTTGGGGTCTCGTCGTCATCGATGAACGCGATGAACTCGCATCGGCTCTCGAATATCCAACTCAGGCCAGCATTTCTGGCGTGGCTCACGCCGCGTCGCGGTTCGTGAAGCAGAGCTGATTTGAAGCGGCCGCTTGCGACGTACTCGGCGTGGATCGGCGCCGCACCATGGCCTTCAGAGTTGTCGACGACCACAACCTGAACGGCAGAGTCGGGCAAAAGCTCGAGCCGTTGCCGATCGACCGCTCGAAGCAGTTCCCGAAGACCTAGCGGTCGGTCCCGTGTGCATACGCATAGCGCAACCGTTGGAGTGTTAGCCCCGAAGCTCATCCTCAAATCGACCAATCAACTGGAGCGATCCGCCGGCCCAGGCGAAACTCCATCGGGCAGATTCGGCTGTCAAAGCGCATGTCGATTGTCATTCGGGGACGAACTGATTGACGCAATGATTACCCTGCTTCCGGGCTTGCACAATCGCGGATTTTGCCCAAGCCTCGCGGCACCTCGCCCAGGCACATCGCCCAACGGGGAAAGTGTATTTCGCTGGAGCGCCCATCCGATGTTGCGCCTAGGACAACCCCGATGAGCTTTCTGAAGGCGCTTGCTCGCGCAGCGGGGCTCCGTCGCATACACGTGGCGCGAGCGCGCCTATTCTGCGAGCGAAAGGTGCTTGCGCGGATCGGTACCGGCCGGCCCCGCCCAGGCGGTCGCATCCTGTGCTACCATTCGATCGGACAGGCGCAATTCGGCGTCAACGACGTTAATCCGAAGCTGTTTCGCCAACAGCTCGAGTTTGCATTGGCAAATGGTTATACGTTCGTCGACGCGGAATTTATCGCGCGAGGGTGCGGAAGCGCCCGAGATCTCGCGGTGACCTTCGACGACGGTTGTAAGAGCGTCCATGATGTCGCTGCACCCATACTCCAAGACCTTGGCATCCCGTACAAAGTATTTGTTGTGACCGACTGGTCAACAACTGGGGGGGACGGAGACTACTCCGGCGCGTTTATGACATGGTTGGACCTGGAGTCCCTTCTTCGCGAAGGAGCTCGGGTAGGCAGTCACTCGTGTGCTCACCAGGATTTTGGATCATTGTCACCCGCGCAGGTACGGAGCGACCTCGAGGAAGCTCGCAATCTAATCCGTGGACGCCTCGGCGTCGAGGTGAACGAATTCGCGATCCCATTCGGATTGAAATCCAACTGGACGCAGCAAGCGTCCATTGAGGCGAGAGAAGTCGGTTTCGAGCTGATCTACGCCCAGGGCGAGTTGAGGAAGCCCGAGTCGACAATCGGCCGATCTTTCATCACAAATTTTGATGACGTGGCGGTATTCGCGGCAGTGTTGGACGGTCGGTTCGACGATTGGCAAGAGTGGACCTGACCGCGTCAGTGTCAGCCCACGTCGCTGCCGTGCCTGGACCGGCTCAATCGGACTAGTCATGTGGACCAAAGCAAGCATGATTGTACGCTGGCTCCTTTCTAAAAAGTTCCCTATGGCGAACGCGGGTGGTTTGCCAACGGCACCTCTGGTACCGGAGCCGGAGGAGCGGGAGTATCTGGGCGGCAGGTCCGCCGGACCGTGTGGCGCGATCAATCTCGGAGCGGTCCCGGATCATCCTGCGCCAAAGGCATTCAGAGCAAGGCTGTCGCGATCGAGCTAGGCCTGCATGAGCACACGGTCGGCGAATGGCGGCGACGTTTCCTGCAGCATCGTGTCAAACGATTTGCTAGACGAGGCCCGGCCCGGCAAGCCGCGGACGTGCGTCGGTGCTGAGCGTCGACGAGAAGTCGCTGATCGAAGCGGTCGACCGCGAGCGGCCGGTCCTGCGGGTGATGCCTGGCACGCCCGAGCCCCGTACCCACGGCTATGTCCGCCACGGCAAGACGTCGCTGTTTTCAGCGCTCGACATCGCCTTGGGCCTCGTCATCAGCTGATGCTACAAGCGGCATCGGGCGGACGAGTTTCTCAACTTTCTCAAGCAGATCGAGCGCCAGGTGCCGTCCGATCTCGATTTCCACATCGTCATGGAGTATCACGCGGCCGACAGGACCGCATCGGTCCGGGCTTTCCTCGCTCGCCGGCTGCACTACCGTGTCCACTTCACGCCGACATCGGCATCGTGGATCGACCAAGTCGAGCGCTGGTTCGCCGAGCTGACCCGCAAGCAGCTGAAGGCGCGAGGTACACACATCAACAAAGCAGTTGGAATAGCGCGTCCGCCCCTTCATCGAACAGCACGACGAGGATTGAAGGCCTTACAGCAGGACGAAGTCCGGCGAAGAGATCCCCGCTTTCTTGAGACGCTTCTGCCAGACTGCCGATCGAACGTTATGTGACGAACTTTGGATTCCTATGCCTGGGAACTCAGCCGATCAGACCTCCCGAGCAAGGCGGCTCACGCCGGACGGGTACACCAGCACTCGCTTTTCAGGCAGCGTTTCCGGGAACAGCAATCCACTTCAAGCCCGCGTCTCTAAGGAAGACTCACCCGTTGGGGGGTCTCAGACGGGCGAGGGATGGAGAGATCCAGTGTTTCTCGCCAGATCGCGCGTTGGTGGAAGACCCCGAAACCAGTCGGGCTCAGCAAAGGGTCTCTAATGTGGAAGGTTCCCGCTGTCTGAGCTGAGAGCATCCGATGAAAACCGCCCTCTCGCACTACAATCTGGATTGTATAGGAATCTGCTACCAACGTGATGGGTGGTGTTAGTAGCTCGATTTCCCCATCACCCTTCGCTTCGTGTGGGCCGGCGCCGTCGATCGTAGAGCTGAAGTTGCAACAAAGGACGCCGTCAGACCGCGTGAATGAAATTAGAAAATTCGGGCTCTTGATCGCTGTGCGCGCATGGTAACGGAAACGAAGCCGGAGTCGCTGCCCGTGATCGAAAATGGAGCGCTTCGTCCCGTACTCGTCCGACAGAATCGCTTCCGTGACCTCTATGCGAGGGGCGCCTTCCTCGGCCGCGAACCAAGCGGAGGTCGGAAGGCCTCCGGCTCGCTCGTAGAGCGCTAGACCAGCTTCGCAATCGCCATCGAACTCTAAGCGGCCGCCCTTGAGGTAAAGCACCCGATCACACATGGCCTTTATGCTGAACATGTTGTGAGAGACTAGCAAGATTGTAGCGCCGCTGTTCTCCAGCGATTTGACGAGGTCGGTGCATTTCTTTTGGAACGTGAAGTCACCGACCGCTAAAACTTCGTCCAGAAGGAGGATATCTGGGTGCAGATGCGCTGCGACCGAGAAAGCAAGTCGCACGTACATTCCGCTGGAATAGCGCTTTACAGGAGTGTCGATGAAGTCTGCTACCTCTGCGAAATCAACGATGGCCTCGAATTTTCGGCAAACTTCGGCTCTGCCCATCCCCAGGATCGCGCCATAAAGGTAGACGTTCTCTCGACCAGTGAGATCGGGGTGAAATCCCGTTCCGACCTCAAGAAGCGCCCCGAGCCTTCCCCTTATAGAAGCGCGGCCCGTGGTAGGGGATGTGATGCGAGACAGGATCTTGAGAAGAGTGCTCTTCCCGGCCCCGTTCAGGCCAAGCACTCCGACGGTTTCACCGGCGTCCACCTCGAAGCCCACGTCCTGGAGCGCCCAAAACTCGGAGACTGTCGGGCGCGTAGACGCCGTCTCTCGTCGCGACCGAGAGAACAGCGAGGTAATCGCATCCCTCACCGAGTCGCTGCGGACGCCCCGGGGATGTCGGTAGCACTTTCCGAGCGATGACACCGAAATGGCGACATTGCTCCTCATATCACGTCTGCGAAAACGCGCTCGGCCGAGCGGAAAAAGACGAGACCCCCGGCTAACGCAGCCAAGGTGGAAGCCACGCTGAACATCAACGGAGTTGGGTCAGGATTAGCTGAGCCAAGCACCGCCCATCGGAACGCTTCGATAACTCCCACTACGGGATTCAAGTGGAAGGCCCACCTCCAACCCTCGGGAACGACGGAAGTGGAGTACACGATGGGCGACGCGTACATCCAAATCTGAAGCATGAACGGAAGCGTGTGCTTAACGTCGCGAAAGCGCACGTTGACGGGGCCGAGCCACAAGCCAACACTAAGCGCCAGCGCTGCCGTGAGCAGCAGCAAAAACGGAACTGCGACCAGGCGCCAGCTCGGGAGGATCCCGTTCACAGCGCACAAGCAGACAAGCAAAATCAATCCGATAACGAGCTCGACGATCGGGCTAATCACGCCCGAAAGCGGAATAATCAGCCGCGGGAGATAAACTTTACGGATCATTTCGGAGTCATTGACGAGCCCGGTTGTGCATCGTCGCACAGCTTCGGAAAAGTAAATCCACGGAACTAAGCCGGAGAGAGCAAAAATGAAATAAGGAACGTTTTCGCTTGGGAGCTTCACAATCCGTCCGAAGACGATTGTGAAAACCGCAACAGCTAAGAGCGGCTGAATGAGAGCCCAGGTAATCCCAAAAATCGCCTGCCGGTACAGAATCTTCAGGTCTCGCGTTATCAAAACAAGCAATAGCTCGCGACAGCGCCACACAGATGCAAGATCCAGATCGAGAAGTCCGTGCCTCGGCCGGATTTCGACGATAGGCGGCTCCGGAGAACGAGGCGCTGCAATCCTAAGCACGTCGCCGATTCTCTAAGCGACGGTCTAGTGCATCGACTAGACACGAAACGACGTACTCCTGCTCCTCTGAGGATAGCTGGGTGAACAGGGGCAGCAGAATGCAATTGTCCTGCGCGGACTCGGATTCCGGAAGTGCGCCAGACATTCCGAGGTAGGGCTGCTCGCGGTGTGCGCACATGATGCCACGGCGGGTCGAAACGCCGGAGTCCAGCATTGCTTGCATCACGGCCTTCTGGTCACAGCCGTCCGGAAGGCGGACGCAGAAGCTCTGCCAGTTTGATCGCGCAAAGGGAGGTTCGAACGGCGCCTCCAGACCCACGTTCGCAAGCAATGTTCCGTAGCGCGCGGCGAGCTCACGTCGAACGCGCACCAGGTCAGGAACGCGGCGAAGTTGCTCGCGCCCTATCGCTGCCTGGATGTCGGTTAGACGGTAATTGAACCCAAGTACCGGGTAAGTCTCGAACAGGACCTTGGCCGAGGTATGCCGAACGGTGTCCGGTATGCTCATCCCATGCTGACGCAGGCGGCGCAGGCTCTCATCCCAGTCTGCTCGACCGGTGGTAATCATCCCGCCATCGCCGGTGTTGATGAGCTTGCGAGGATGAAGGGAGAAGCACGCGATGTCGCCGTGCGGGCCTCCTATCCGCTCCCATCTATCGCCGACGAGTATCTCGCTTCCTATCGCGCACGCGGCGTCCTCGATGAGCGGCAGCTCGTGCTGGCGGGCCAAGCTCAGCAGCTGCTGAAGGTCGCAGGGCATCCCCATCTGATGAACACACAGGATGGCCCGGGTACGCGGTGTGATCGCGTCTGCGAGCTTACCCGGGTCCATATTGAAGGTCCGCCGATCAACATCGACAAAGACCGGCCGTGCGCCGCAATAGACCACGGCGTTAGCCGTGGCGATGAAGGAGTGGCTAACGGTGATCACCTCATCACCGGGTTCTACCCCGACCACCCGTAGAGCAAGGTGCAACGCTGTCGTGCAGTTCGAAACAGCGCACGCATGTTTTGCACCAACGAATTCGGCAAGCTCTTCTTCGAAGGCTGCCACCTCCGGTCCCTGCGTGGTCCAGCCACCTCGAACAACACGCGCGGCCGCTTCGGCTTCTTCAGGCCCGATAGTGGGTTTCGTGATCGGGATCATGAGCGGTTCTCACGCCACCAGCTGTGAAGACGTTGCAGCCCGTCCGTGAGATCAATTTCCGACTTGAAGCCGAGCAACTCTTCGGCGAGGCGCGTATCTGCTAGGCGTCTCGGAACGGGATTGACGCTCCGAGGGGGAGCATATTCCGGTTCCGCTGTTGATCCCATCACGTCGCAAAGGCTTCGCGCGAGTTCGTTTAGGCTTGTCTCTTTTCCGCTGGCGACATTCAGGACATGGTCCCCTAGATCCGATTCGAGAGCAAGAACGTTCGCTCGAGCCACATCGTCGATGAAGACAAAGTCCATCGTCTCCGTTCCATCGCCGAATATGACCGGCGCATCTCCTTTTGCGATTCGCTCCATCCAGCGGATAAGAACCTCCGTATACCTGCCGTGGATATCCATGCGGGGTCCATAAACGTTGAAGTAGCGAAACGCGACATATTGTAGGCCGTACATATCGTTGAACGAGCGAAGAAGCCCCTCCAACATGATTTTAGTCGCACCATACCAGGTGCGATTGTTGTACGGGTGATGGCTTTCCGCCGTCGGGAATTCGTCAGCCATTCCGTACACTGAGGCTGAAGAGGCTGTAACAACCTTTTTGACGCCGGCATCCTTTGCCGCTTCGAGCACGTTATAGCTCCCGTCGCACATGACGGTCAGAGCGTCTCGTGGGTCCGCCGCGCACGCTGTTATGCGCAGCGTTGCCATGTGAATCACCGCGTCGACGCCTCTCGTCGCGCGCTCAAGAGCCCGAGGGTCGCGGATATCCCCTTCCACAAACTGGACCCTCGGATCATTCAAGGCCTCCCTGACGTTGGCCATCGTCCCTCGGGCGAGGTTATCAAAGATGATGATCTCCCCGGGCGACCGAGTGCTTAGAAGGAGGTCGATAGTCGTCGAACCAATCAGACCGCACCCGCCGGTTACCAGAATCCGTGCTCCATCAACGTTCATCGCCGAACCTCTTCAGAGATGCAGCTGCTCAGCTGCGCTTGGTTGCACTTTCGATGAGCAGGGTCGTTCGATGCGGGACACCGGCTCCGATGCTTTGACGGCCTTCAAAAGCGAACCGACGACCAAGCGTTGCTGCTCCTCCGAAAGTTCAGGGTAGATCGGGAGTGACAGGACCTCTCCGGCTGCTTCCTCGCTGTGCGGAAAAGAACCGGTCCTGTACTCGGGAACGGCGTAGGCCGGTTGAAGATGTACGGGGACGGGGTAATGGATGCCCGTCTCTACACCGTCCTGCCGCATCCGGGCCTGTACCTCGGCCCTATTCGCGACCCGGACTGCGTAAACGTGATAGACATGCCTCGCGTCTCGCACCGTCTCGGGGCCGGACAGCTCAGTGCCCTTGAGCAAATCATCGTAGCGTTTCGCAACTTGCCTTCGTGCCTCGGTCCACCGCTCGAGGTGCCTCAGTTTCACGCGCAAAGCCGCACCCTGGATGGCGTCGAGCCTATAGTTGTAGCCCTTGACGGTGTGGTGGTACTTGACGGACGCGCCCCAGTCGCGAAGCAAACGCACCGCTTTAGCGATCTTTTCGTCGGATGTTGTGACGAGACCACCTTCACCATAGGCGCCGAGATTTTTGCCGGGGTAGAAGCTGAAACAGCCGATCTGGCCGATGCTTCCGACCGGCTTGCCTCGATAGGTTGCGCCATGTGCTTGGGCCGCGTCTTCGATCACGGTCAGTCCGTGTTGCCGCGCGCGTTCCATGATCGGGTCCATGTCGGCGGGGCGGCCATGGAGGTGGACCGGTATGATCGCCTTTGTTTTCGCCGTGATTGCCGATGCGAGCCCCTCTGGATCCATGGTCAGGGACTCTGGATGTATATCCACGAGGACGGGAGTGGCTCCCGCATAGTATATCGCTGCCACGGTAGCCACGAACGTGAATGGGACAGTGATCACCTCATCCCCGGGGCCGATTCCAGCAGCCAGGAGAGCGAGATGAAGCGCACTCGTCCCTGAATTCACGGCGATGGCATCTGAACTGCCGGAGTAGGCCGCGAAGTCGGACTCAAAGCGCTCTACCTCCTCTCCTAAGGTGTATCGTCCACCTTCAAGGACGCGTTCGAGCGCGGGAATGATCTCAGGGCGTAAGCTCGCGTATTGAGATTTCAAGTCGAGTAGCGGGATCATGCTCATTGTGTCTTTCTCGGAAGGTGTACAGTTTCTCCCCGCCCTCGCATGGAGCTAGTCGCTGCCTCGACCAATTCGACGACACGTAGGCCCATTCCGCCGTCCGTCGTGGGTGCTACGCCGCGATTGATGCAGTCCAGAAAGTGCTGGGCCGCAACGAAGAGTGCCTCGCCTCCAACAATCTTCGGCGCCCACATATCACCTGTGCGATAGCCCACTCTCATCTCGTGTATCTTTTCGGGGTCGTCGGTGAAGCTCACGCCCTTGTCATAAACCTTGACCTTCTCGCTGGGGTGCAGATCGTCGTAGGTGATCATCTTCCGGTCCCCACCCAGCAGGATCTGCCTGACTTTAACGGGTGCTAGCCAGCTGACATTGACGTGTGCGATTGTGCCGGAGTCGTAGAACAGGGTGATGTAGGCCAGATTTTCAGGAGAGCCCGGATAGTGGTTGACCCCACCAGCGGATACGGCGGTCGGGTGCTCCCCCAGTAAGTAGTCGAGGATCGAGAAATCATGGACTGCCAAGTCAGCAATTACACTTACATCTTTTTGAAACAGTCCCAGGTTCACACGGGTTGAGTCGTAATAGAGCACCCGTCCCATTGCGCCTGACGAGACAATCTCCTGCATCTTCTGCACAGCGCCAGTGTACACGAACGTGTGATCCACAAGTAGAACGCGCTGCCGCCGCCTAGCTTCTTCTTGAAGTTTCTGCGCTTGCAGAGAGGTCTCGGCCATCGGCTTTTCGAGCCAGAGGTGCTTGTTACATTTCAGCGCCGCCATACCGAGCTCGAAGTGAGTACTGACCGGGGTTGCAATCGCGACAGCATCCACTCCTGGATCCCTGATGAGCGCTTGCGCGTCCGTCATCGTGCGAACTCTCGGAAACCGGCGTGAGATCGTCGCGAGAACGTCCGGCCGTACGTCTGCTACGGCGACGACCTGAGCGCCGTCCAGCTCCGCAAAGTTTCGCAGCAGGTTTGGCCCCCAATAGCCATAGCCGACAAGTCCAATCCTGATCACGGCCTCGCCTCGGGAACACTGTTGTGTTTGACGTCTTGGGCCCCCGCGTCCGATGAGTTCATGGCGACGACACGAGCTGGGATGCCTGCGACGATCGCGTTCGGGGGAACGTCCCGCGTCACCACCGCGCCTGCCCCCACCAACGAGCCGGCGCCGATCACAACTCCAGCTAGAATCGTTGCGTTCGATCCGATTGACGCCCCGCGCCTGACGATTGTGCTTACGACCGACCAGTCCTGTTCAGTTTGGGGACATCCGCTCGCGTTAGTCGCCCGCGGTGTCTTGTCGTTTGTGAACATCACGCCATGACCTACGAAAACGTCATCCTCGATCGTAACGCCCTCACAAACAAAGGTGTGGGAGGAGATCTTGCACCGGGCTCCGATCGTCGCCCCTTTTTGGATCTCAACAAAGGAACCGATCCGCGTGCTCGCCCCGATGGAACAGCCGTAAAGGTTGACCTGTTCAGGGTGATGAACAATCACCTCCCCGAGGAGCTTGACATTCTGCGCTATTGGCATGGGACCACCACTCGATCCGAGCCATCAAGCAGAACGATGTACGTCTTAGGACGCGAATCGCGTGGACAAGATATCAAATAGAGTTTCGATCTTGACGCGCCTGCGGCAGACCAGCGTTCCGACGCGACACTGGCGGGTGTCTTGAGAGACAACCGCGCAGAGGGGGTGATTTTGGCGCCGCTGACCTGAGTGCGTGTCGCACCCCTCTTCCGGGTGAGAGGCGAGCGATCGAGCGCGTTGGGTCCCCTAGGGGGCGGAGTGTCAGGCACTTGACCGCTAGGGTAAGATGTTCCCTCAGGCGGCATCGTAGTGCCTCAGCAGTGCTGCGGGCGTCCTACAGAGGATTATGATGTCGCCCATCAACGTGCGAGACTGAAGATAGGCGCAGTCCAGGTTGACTCGTTCCTCGAACGTCAACGATGACCGGCCGCTAATTTGCCAGGGGCCTGTCAGGCCAGGTTTGGCGTCAAGGTAGATTTGGGCACTTGCGCCGTATCGGGTCAGCTCGTCAGCCGTAATAGGCCTCGGACCGATAAGCGTCATCTCTCCTCTTAGCACATTGAAGAGTTGGGGCAGTTCATCCAAGCTGGACACCCGCAGAAAGTGTCCGAAGGACGTGACCCGCGGATCGTCTCTAAGTTTTCCGTACTCGTTCCACTCCCGAGCCGCTTTCGGGTTGGTAGCGAGTATCGCCTGCAGCCTTGTTTCAGCATCTGGCACCATCGTCCGGAACTTCCAGCAGCGGAATGCTCTTCCATTTCGGCCGACCCGCCAGTGCCCATAGAAGATCGGCCTTTGTGACGTTGAGTAAAGCACAATGCCGATGATCAGCAGCAGGGGTATCAGGAGGAGGAGGGCGCTGCATGAAAAGGAGACTTCAAACGCTCGCCAGACCCGGCGCTCGTGTCCAGAGCTTTGATGCACCGATCCGGACGGCAACGGCAGAGCGGCGGCTGAGCAGAGGTTCGTCCCACCGGCCACTGGAGGTGAGCTCGTGAATCGGCGAAGCCTTCCCCAATAAGATCGGGCGGGCCCTGATGCTGATGACTCCGATAGTTGCGCCGACATAGCCCGACCTGAAGCGAGAGCTCATGATCGGCCGTGCGGCCGCTTCCGGGAACCCGCCATTAAGGACTAGTTAAGGTCTAGGGCATCTCAGGCGGCTACATACTTCGCGGTAGATGGAGCGGGGCGAACTCTCCGCTTACTTTGCAGAGCTCCCAGGGATCAAGCCGCAACAGCGGGTCTGAAGCGCCCCGGAAGCTCGCCCGATTTGCCAAGCCCGATACCGCTCGGGGCGGGTACGGCGGTGTCCCGCCGATTTAGGTCTGCGCGCCGAACCCGGCCGGCCCGGCGCCAGGTCACTCCGGCCCGATCCACGATTGTCCTAACAACCAGGTAGCCCAGCATGGCCGGACGTCCGGTGCTCGCGGCTACCGCGCTGTTTGCGCACCAACGACCAAACCCGCCCGAGAGTTCGCGAACTCGACTCGTGCGGAATGTGCAAAGCAAGCTGGCCGCGCAGCACTTCAGCGCTGACTGTGAGATTAGGCCGATCTTGGTACGGGGGGCTTAGGTGTACGGTCCCGGAATGTAGTGTGACGGATCCAGTCTGAAGCCTTCGGGTTCTTTCGTCGAGACCTGGAGGACGTGCTCGTAGGGCGTGAGGCCTCGCAGGGTCTTGAGCCGGCCGGCGTGGTTGTAGGCATCCAGGAAGAGCTGAAGATGCGCCCGGAGCTGGTCGTGGCTTCCGTAATGGTAGCGCTTGACCCTTGCCCCTTTGCGGGTCCGGTTCATCCGCTCGACCTGTCCGTTCGTCCAGGGATGGTTGGGCTTTGTCAGGCGGTGCTCGATCCCGTTCTCCCCGCAGACCCGGTCGAACATATGCACGCTATAGCGGGCTGTGGGACCTGAGCGGTTACGAGGTGCGTGGCAGAACTGCTGGCCGTTGTCGGTCAGAACGGTCTGGATCCCGTACGGCACGGCCTGGATCAGGGCGCGCAGGAAGTCCGACGCAGTGTATCGGTTGGCTTCCCTCTCCAGCCTAGCGGAGGCCAGCTTCGAGGTGCGGTCGATCGCGACGAACAGGTAGAGCTTGCTTTTCTTTGTCCTGACCTCGGCGATGTCGATCTGAAAGTAGCCGATCGCATAATCCGCGAAGCGCTTCGTCTCGGGCTTGTCTCCGTCCATCTCCGGGACTTGGCTGATCCCGTGCCGTTCAAGGCACCGGTGCAGCGATGATCGGGTCAGGTGCGGGATCGTCGGCTGGAGCCCGTACAGGGAGTCGTCCAGCGGCAGGAGGGTGTGCCGCCGGAAGGCGACAATAATCGCCTCCTCCTCTGGGTGAGGACCGTCGACCGCGGCTCCTTTGGCCCCATTCTTGCATCGGCCGTCGTTGACCGCTCACGCCACTTCTGGATCGTTGTCGGGCTGACGCCGTAGCGCTTCGCCAGAGCCCTTACGCTCTCTTGACGTAGCTGTATCGCGCGACGGACCGCCTCCGTCGTGTTGGCGCTGCCGTGAAGAACCTGGCCCATAACGCGTCCCTCGCGGCGTGCTGGTCGACCGTATCACCACACCGCGGGATCAAACACTTAGTTTCGCCCCGGATCAAAAGCGCGTTTCAGCCAACCGTCTCGGTTTGATTCTTCCCAGCTAGAAGGGCAACCTGAGTACGGTTCTTTGCCTTCAGTTTTCTCATGATGTTGCGAACGTGCACCTTAACAGTGCTCTCACACATGCTGAGATCGTATGCGATGACTTTGTTCGATTTGCCCTTGCGCAGTTCATTGATAACCGCAGCCTGCCGGGCGGTGAACATCATGAGATCTGAGCTTTGACGCGGCGGTTCACCGCCCCCCCCGCGAACGGCCGCGAGCAGATTGCGCGCAGGCACGAATGTCCCTCCTGCTCCCACTAGCCTTACCGCTTCACTAACAATTTCAAGCGAGAGCGATGTAGGAACATAGCCATTCACGCCAGCGTCCAACGCGGCCACGATAGCCGGCGAACTATCATCGTCCGTGACCAGAACCACGGGACCACCGGTGCCCGCGTTGCGCAGCGCGGCGATTGCCTCGGGCAGCTCCGACTGAGGGGTGTCCAAGAGAATGGTAATCGAAGAGTGATCGTTGTTCGCCGCGATCAGATCACTTACCGTATCGAAGGTTCGGACCGCAGCGGAGAGTGCGGCGCCAAGACAGTGTGCGAAACACTGGCGGGTCAGCCGCTGGCCACTGGCAACCGCTATCTGGAGCTTGGGCGGGGGAGACCCAAATGTGCCACTAAGAGGACCTTCACGCATCGCACAACTGCCCCAGTGTTTCAGAGCATGGCGCGGGGGAGCACTCTGGCTCTTCTCCCTGCCTACTCAGGTAGTCGTACTAAGTTAGACCTCGATTTTAAGCAAAAGCAACTGGCAAGAGCGCATCGGACGTCGTCTACGCCTTTTTTGCATTTGGGTCCAGGTACTGTTGACTTCTATATCAACGAGGCTAGCGTGATGTCGTGAAAGGGAGGCCATTTTGACCGCGACGCTTTTCTCGGTGTCCCGCAGGCATACGCGCGCTGAAGTGCGTCGACGCTGCTACTTCGACCTTGTGAGCGATCGTGAGGTTATCGCCGACCACGTCGGGGTAGAGTATGTGTACGCTCTGGACGTGTATCACGATGCGCTCCAGGCGCTCTCCGACCTGCGAGCTGAGGAGGATGGGTCCGGCGACTGGGCGGGGTGGTCGCTTCTGCTGCGAGACGAAGGCGGAGCGCCTATGATCTCAATCGGCCTTTGAGGAGCTCTATCGGCGTCACCTCAACCAGCTTACATGTCCGTGGACAGGCCCAACTGGGAAACGTTCGTCTCAAATCTGAGCCATCTCGTCACCGACCTCGACGATCCTGAGAGAACCTAGGTTCAGTTCGTCAGTCTCCCCGTCGAGCGCTGCCCTCACGCGGATGAGCCCCGGCGACCTGATCCTCAGAGGCGACAGAATTATGCTCGCCGTGGCCGCAATGTAGCGCGGAGCACTGAAATTTCCCTGGATGTCCGGCACTAGCTCTATCTGATGCTCCACCTCGGGTGGTGTAATGGCTCCCTGGAAGACCGGCTCAACCTCGCCAGGCACATAGCACCGCGTCTCTATGCTCAGGTAAGGCCGGCTCACCGGAGATAAGATGTGAATGTGGATGCAGAATTTGGGTAAGTCCAGCGGGAAGCCTGAAGAAACAAACATCACGGCGTTGTAGCAACCGACAAAGGTTAGCTTGCCACCAACCTCGTTCCGAATGTCATCGCAAAATATCGAATATCCGTACCTCCCCATTAGAGCGGCTTCCGCGTATTCTTAGTCGCCCCTTGGTTTGGCTTTGGTGACGCTAATGTCGTGCAGCTCACGGAGCCTGCTCCGACAATTGTCACAGCAGTACCTTGGGTGGTCGGCGTTGCGGGAGCATTTTGACCCGGCGTGCGGTCCGGACGCTTCAATTCGAAAACGATCTCGCGATCCAGCGCCCATGCCAAGTCAGCAACGGAGCGAAGGGTTAGGTTGCCCTCTCCTGATAATTGTCGATTGATCACTGATCGATTCACGCCGAGCTTGGTCGCGAGTGCCTGTTGCGTGAAGCGAGACTGATCCCGCTCCTCGGACAGGGCGCTGAGCAGCTCGCTTCTTACCCGCCCGATAAAGCGGCCAGCCTTGCGAGCCCGGGCACCGATATCAATCCGAAACGACGTCACTTGGCGCTACTCCCGTTACGCAGAGTGTCTGCTCAACTCCGAGGTGCCGACGTAGCCGGCGGATCTCCAGCCGATATCCCCTGTATAGATTGTGATCCTTTATACGGTCCGCCCAGTCCCCAAAAACGCCCACGAAACAGTCCCGGACCAAAAACCAACCAAAAACTCTGAGGTCCGGCGTCTTCAACTCCCAAACGGCATTCCTCTCCGCCCGGATGGCCCTAAACTGCTTATTGTATAACAGCCTTCGGCCGCTAACGAAAGTGTAGAAGAGGTCGTCGAGCTGCTCTGCCGGTGTAACATCAGCAAACAGCGGGGACGGACTCGTATCGTTGAGGCGCTCGCGCAGCCACGCGATGAAGCCGGGTGTGCCGTACAGAGCTCTGAGCGGCTGCTCACGTTCGGCCAACTCAACTTCGATTGGGGCGATGTCACCCCTCTCAACCAAGTCACGGATTTCCATTGCGAGCTGAACGTACACCTTTCGGTGCCCGCTGTCCTTTCGCCCGTGGTCCTCGTCTCTGCCAACTCTCCTCTTTCTGTCTCGGTCCCGGCAAGCTTGTCGATCTCGGGACGCCCTAGCTACCTCCCAGGTAGCCTCATCTAACAAGACAGCCAAAGTACCGCTTTTTGGGCATAACGGGAAGAGTTAACTCGGTGTTAACGTTTCTCTCGGGCGGAGAGAAGTCTGATGTCGGATCGAGAGGCCGTACCCTGGAGGGGAGTTGGACTCGAGTTCCCGCAAGCACCTGCTCGTACGATCGTTGGTGCTCTGAGTCGGGCGCTGGTCTTTGGCCTCGGCACTACGCTTGGTTTCATGTGGATCGGCTGGATGACCGTATCGGCTTGGTTCGCTGTCGCGTGGATACTCGTTGTTAGATCCCCGCCAGACGCACCTGCGCGGAATGCGAAGGGTTCCTGTTCGTCCAACGGCGGAGCGGCATCCGAGTAGCCCGCCCGTCTGTTCCGATGGCTCCCACCGCGTTTGCCGCTGCTCACCGAGCCTGTATGCTAGGCGTGAGCGGGAGGTTGCGAAATGCGGCGGGTTGGGCTGACCAT
>JAESGR010000325.1_pt1 | contig 49195 bp, 55 predicted proteins | sample 9269771 | NCBI WGS metagenome assembly JAESGR01 (sample SAMN15739572, study PRJNA653492) | algae metagenome | isolation source: Chroococcus sp. CMT-3BRIN-NPC107 and co-occurring heterotrophs from well... | place: USA: Clark Mountains Wilderness, California | collected 2010-04-18 | reverse complement strand
TATCAAACAGGGCGAAAAGTGGCTGAAGGCTTCAAATCAAACATGAAAATTGTCTTTGATGAGTTCTTGCCTCAATGGAATTATACAGCAAAGCCAGAACTACAGGTTATTTAATCCACGTTCCTAATTGTTTGACGCTGACCATTTCCTAGGTAATAGGTCAGCGTCCCTTTGAGCATTATCCATGTATCTTGACCGCTAGAATGAGTATGAACTGCAACCTCTTGTGCGGGTAGTACCGCCCAGACTGCAATAGAGTTTAACTGTAACTATCAACCTTTCAATACAGGATACAATTGGCGATTGATTGATGTTGTTTGTTCAACTACAACTTCGCTTAAATTAGTGTTATTTTGTAGCGCTAAGTAATTTATTTAATTAAACATAAGTCGAGAAACGCATATTTTTTTGCGGTAATTGGTTACGTAATATACAAAATGGTAACTAATAATCGATTTAAAGTTAGTTAAATCATGAAATATTAATTTGAGCTTAACCAAGCTTTACGTTGAGCTAACTTAGCTATAGAATTCTTCTAGTGTGGTTACTTGTTGAAGTGTACGTAAATTGACAGACGGCTAGACCGTTTGTGATAGATAGTTTTTTAGTTGAAGGTGTGAGGAATAAATGATGTCTAAAGTATTTTGGCAAGCTCTACTATTATACCCAGCAGCAATAGGGGCAACATTAGCGATTTCTCCCGTAGTAATGGCGGCAGATGAGCTAAAAATAGCTGAAACTTCAATACCAGTTTTAGCCGCAGAACAAAAGCTAAAAATTGCCCAAACCAGTGAAAAAGCTCAAGCACCCGCAGCAAATACCACCGTTGATGATTTAAGTCAAATTAACAACTACAGCAATGAAGGCAAAGGTGACAACAACTCTATTGCTCAAGTAACTTCGGTGTCGCAGTTGTCAGACGTACAGCCTACCGATTGGGCATTTCAAGCACTGCAATCGTTGGTAGAGCGCTATGGTTGTATCGCAGGTTATCCTGACGGCACGTATCGAGGAAATCGAGCCACCACAAGATACGAATTTGCGGCAGGTTTAAATGCTTGTTTAGATAGAGTCAATGAATTAATTGCTACCGCTACCGCCGACGCAGTAAGACGTGAAGACTTAGCGACTTTGCAAAGACTCCAAGAAGAATTTGCGACAGAACTTGCAACTTTGCGCGGTAGAGTAGATAGCGTAGAAGCTGTCACTGCCGAACTAGAAGCAAATCAATTTTCCACTACTACTAAGTTACTTGGTGAAGTAGTTGGTGCTGTTACCGATGCTTTTGGCGACACTGCGGGCGATGAAAATAATACGGTATTGCAAGCGCGCGCGCGATTAGAATTTCAAAGTAGCTTTAGCGGCACAGATATTTTACATACCCGCCTAGCGGCAGGTAACGCTATAACCTTTGCTACTGGCGGAACTTTTGAAGGGCAGCAGACTTTTAACTTAGCACCTTCGACAAACAATAGTGTATTCCTAGACTGGGCAGCTTATGAATTTTCCGTCAGTAAAGTTCGCGTCTATCTTGCAGCCGTTGGAGGACTTTGGGCAGATTTTGTGCCAACGGTGAATCCTTACTTTGAAGGTTTTACTGGTGGTAATGGCGCGCTTTCTACCTTTGCCGAACACAACTCAATTTACAATGTTGGTGGTGGTGCGGGGGGCGGTATTAATATTCCTTTTGGCGAAAGAGGAGTGCTAGGCGCTACGTCGATTAGCTTAGGTTATTTTGCTGATAATGGTAACGTTCCTGGGACAACAGGCGGCCTAGTTAATGGAGATTTGGGCTTTATTAACGGTGACTTTAGTGCTTTAGGACAAATTAATTTTAACTTAGGCGATCGCTTGGGAATTGCGGCAACTTACGTTCGAGGCTACCACAACGCAGGAGATGGAATTTTTGATATTGGTAGTTCTGCTTCTAGAGCTATTGGCGCTCCCATTGTCGGTACGTCTGAGGCAAACGACCCAAGTTCGCTGTTGAATGGAGCAACAAAGCTAAGTACCGACTCTTATGGATTATCTGCCGCCTTGCGGTTAAGCGATCGCATTTCAATTAGCGGCTGGGTAACTAAAACCGATGTTGAACTTATTGATGTGGGTAGTGCGGATGTTTGGAGTTATGCTCTTGGTGTTGCCTTCCCCGACTTAGGCAAAGAAGGTAGCGTACTAGGACTTATTGCTGGGGTAGAACCTACACTTAGAGATTTGGACGCTGCGGGTGCTGATAACTTCGATAACGAGTATGGCTATCACATCGAAGGCTTTTACAAGTACCAGCTAACCGATAATATCTCTGTCACTCCTGGGGTAATTTGGTTGACATCTCCAGGTCAAAGCGAAGATAGCAATGACATCGTAATTGGTACTCTAAGAACAACTTTCACTTTCTAAACCCGATAAGATTTACCTGAATGCTCAAAACCCTGCACCTAGGTGTGGGGTTTTTCTTTGCAAACAGAGGCAAAAGTCTTTACATAGCCGCTACCAGGCCTACTAAATACTCGTCACCCCTCATCCCTCCCTGGAGCGCAAAATTTGATACGAGGCTTGCTAATTTTTTAACTATCTCTGGCAATTTTTAAAGGGAGACAAACCTTCACTACTCTAGAAATATATTATTTTTAGCAAAACAAGCAAACCCCAGTGGAGAACCGTAGTATAATGAACCTAAAGCCGATAACAATTTTAATTATCTTTCGCGCTCATCTGTGCCTGTGGAAATCTCTTGTAAATCTGAATATGCTTTGCTTGCTTTGTTAGAACTAGCAAGTCATTATAACGGCGGCGAACCATTGCAAATTCGGCAAATTGCAGCAGAACAACATATACCCGATCGCTACTTGGAACAGCTACTAGCAACCTTGAGGCGTGGAGGGATAGTAAAAAGTCAACGGGGAGCAAAAGGTGGTTACATCCTAGCAAGAGAACCTTGGAAAATTTCTTTGCTAGAGGTAATGGGCTGCTTAGAGGGATTAAACCCTACGCCAGAGGAAGAAGCTACTCCCAAAACGTTAGAAACTGGGGTAATTCAAGAAATTTGGCATGAAGCGCGGCAAGCGGCGGACTTAGTTTTACAAAATTACACGCTTCAGGATCTTTGCGATCGCCAATCGGCTAGAAAACAAGTGAATTTAATGTACTACATCTAACAAAGGAGAGTTTTTACTTTTTAACCAGTTTTGGCAAAGAAATCTACTACTTGGTTTGAGTTTTTTGTTGGTTTTTGAACAGATTAATTACACAACTAACTAAAATTATGCGAATTGCCAGCAATATCACAGAATTAGTCGGTCGCACTCCTTTAGTGCAGCTAAACAACATTCCCCAAACGGAAGGATGTGTAGCGCGAATTGTCGTAAAACTTGAAGGCATGAATCCCTCAGCTTCCGTTAAAGATCGCATTGGCGTGAGTATGATTAATGCCGCCGAACGGGAGAACCTAATTGCCCCCGGAAAAACACTATTAGTAGAACCAACTTCAGGAAATACAGGTATTGCTTTAGCAATGACCGCCGCCGCTAGAGGGTATCGCTTAATATTAACTATGCCCGACACCATGAGTAGCGAACGCAGGGCTATGCTACGGGCTTATGGAGCGCAGTTAGAACTAACTCCCGGTATTGAAGGCATGAGCGGGGCAATTCGTCGGGCGCAGGCGATTGTCGATACAACCCCCAATGCTTATATGTTGCAACAATTTCGCAACCCCGCCAACGTCCAAATTCACCGCGATACCACTGCCCTAGAAATTTGGGAAGATACCGACGGACAAGTAGATATGATTGTCGCCGGAATAGGTACTGGGGGAACCCTAACGGGGGTAGCGGAAGTAATTAAGGCGCTAAAGCCTAGTTTTAAAGCGATCGCCGTTGAGCCAGTAAATAGCTCAGTGTTATCGGGAGGCAACCCCGGAGCGCACAAAATTCAAGGTATCGGGGCGGGTTTTATTCCCCAAGTTTTGAATGTAAATATGATTGATGAAGTAATTAAAGTTAGCGATGATGAGGCGATTGCTTACGGGCGGCGGTTGGCGCGCGAAGAAGGTCTACTTTCAGGTATTTCTTCTGGTGCGGCATTAAAAGCGGCGATCGTTGTTGCAGCGCGAAAAGAAAACGCCGGAAAACTAATCGTGATGATTCAACCAAGTTTTGGCGAACGCTACTTAAGCACGCCATTATTTCAAGATTTGGAGCCACGAATACCAGCAATAGCAGGGATTAGAGAATAGAAATAGGAGGGTAATAGAAGCTACTATTGCCCTCTGCTTTCTTGCGCTAAAGTGGTTAAATGGCAGATTTTAACAACCACTACGACACCCTACAGGTGCTTCCTGATGCCACAAGTGGGGAGATAAAGACGGCTTACCGCCGCCTAGTCAAACAATTTCATCCCGATCGCCTTCAGGTTTCTGGCGACCCGGAACAAATTATTCGGATTAATGCGGCTTACGAAATCTTGAAAGATACGGCTAATCGGCGCTCCTACGATCGCCAATTGAATGCTAGTAAAGTTCAATCTAAGCCTGTTGATTCGCCAAAGAGCGATCGCGCCCCCGGTTACGGGCTTCGCACTCCCCGCAAAAGAGGCAGGGCGGCAGATGAGCAAGTACAAAAATGGCTGCAACAAGTTTATCAACCTGTTAATCAACTTTTAAATAACATTCTTAATTCTCTAGACGAACAAATCGACGAACTAGCAGCAGATCCTTTTGATGATGAGTTGTTAGAAGGATTCCAAGATTATCTAAAAAACTGCCGCGATTTTCTTAAAGAAGCTCAAAGTATTTTTCGTTCGATGCCCAATCCGCCGATTGTAGCTAGTGCGGCGGCGCATCTTTACTATTGCCTCAATCATTTAGCTGATGGGTTGGATGAGTTAAACTACTTTCCTCTTAACTACGACGATCGCTATCTTCACGTTGGTCAAGAATTGTTCCGCATTGCGGCTACGCTGCATGATGATGTCCAATCTGCTTTAGCCGACTTTGCCTAAAATTTTTAAAGTCATCCCTTGAAAATGCCTTAAGTGCGACTTCTTAAGCAAAAAATGGGGATATTTCTATGTTCCATCTTTGAGATACTCTCTCACAAATTCAGCAGTTTTACGAACTTGAGGATTAGTATGATTCTCAGCCGTTTTCAAAAAACTTTCTGCTTCTTCAGGTTCTACTAAATCTGAAATAAGTAGTTGATCGACAAGTCCAATTCCCCATAGTTGAATCCCTGCATCAGCATCGTCTAGAAATTCTCCTACCCATTTTAAAGCACGGCGATCGCCAACAACGCGCAGAAGCTCAACTGCATCTCTTTTAGTGTCAACGTCCGCCTCTGACTTGTAGATGTCATAGCAATATTTCATTGCCGACCAAGGGCGTATTTGCCACAGAACAGACCGCGCTAATGCAGAGCCAGGTTTCCCTGAAATATAATAATCTACAGCACTTCTTAATGTTTCTGCCTCCAAGAGAATTTCAATGGCTTGTTGAGCCATGGGACTACTAGAAAACTCAGTACCATGACGATGACCTTCAAATGCTCCAAGCTGCCTAGCTAAAGCTTCCCAATCAACTCTCTTAGACATAAAATTAGATTCTCGCCGATTACTATGGTAAAAGCGATCGCTTTTACCATAGCTTTTGAAAGCCAAACTTCTAAAAATCACCTTTTGGGCTAGTAAGTTAAATAAGACTTGCTTTATCCTGAAAGAAGTTAGGTTAAGATTTTTTACAAACTGCGTTTAAATACTCATGCAATGTATTGTCAATCGCCGCGCTCAATTTTCTGCTAGTCATCGCTATTGGTTGCCCGAATTGAGCGAATATGAAAATAATCAACGCTTTGGTTTATGTACCCGCTCTCCCGGACATGGACATAATTATGTATTGTATGTGGCGATCGCCGGAAAACTAGACCGTTACGGTATGGTAATGAATTTGTCGGAAGTCAAGCAGGTAATTAAGCGCGAAATTACCAGTCAGCTAGACTATTCCTGCCTTAATGATGCTTGGTCAGAATTTCAACAAACTCTGCCTACTACCGAAAATATTGCCCGGATTATCTGGCAAAAGCTAGAAAATCATTTACCTTTAGTCAATATTCAACTATTTGAACACCCTCAACTTTGGGCAGATTATCAAGGAAACGGTATGGAAGCTTATTTAACTATCAGCACTCACTTTAGCGCCGCTCATCGCTTGGCGCATCCCGATCTTAGTTATGATGAAAATATCGAAATTTATGGCAAATGCGCTCGTCCCAACGGTCACGGTCATAATTACCATTTAGAAGTAACGGTAAAAGGCGAGGTAGATTCTAGAACAGGTATGTTGGTTGATTTAGGTGCTTTGCAATCTGTAATTGACGAGCAGGTAGTTGAACCTTTCGACCATACTTTTTTGAATAAAGATATTGCTTATTTTGCTGAAATTGTTCCAACGGCGGAAAATATCGCCGTCCGCATTCAAGACTTATTGCGACTTCCGATTGAGCAATTAGGAGCAACTTTGCATAAAATTAAGCTGATAGAAAGTCCTAACAATTCTTGTGAAGTATATTGTACGCCCTTAGAAGCAACAAGTACCGCCAGTAATGGAGTTTTGACTACCGTATAGTCATAAATAATAATGACAATTTAGCTACACAATTTTACTTATGCCATTAAAATAGATACGGTAGTTGCAATCATGCAGCTTTACCCGGTGCTGCACTTAAATGTTGCTGGAGGCGCGAGTAATGGTAGAAACTTTGAACATTTCTAAACAAGACATTGCTGTGATGTCAATGGAAGAAGTGGAAGACTTAGCAATACGTCTAGAGCAAGACAATTATACAAATGCTTTTGACGGATTGAACGATTGGCATTTACTTAGAGCGATCGCCTTTCAGCGTCCAGAATTGGTAGAGGCTTACGTATATTTATTAGACTTAGATCCTTACGACGAGTCTTAAATGCTCGCTAGGAAAGTTTTAATTGATGTAGGCGGCGGTATTGCAGTTTGCATTTGCGAAGTTGTTAGCTTGCATCGGGCGATCGCAGGGCAGAGCCAAAGAAAATTTTAACTCATTGGGGCAGTAAGCACTGAGGAAAGGAGTCAAGCAATTGTTAAATAACTTCGGTAATATCCTTATCCAGAGCTTACCGCCTTGAGAAGTTTGAAAAGCGCGATCGCTTACAAGAAAACTACTGGCTTACCGTGAACTTTGGCGATCTCCTTGGTGTAGGCAACGCCATCAACCTTAAGTCCCTGGGAATTGAGGAGGGTAATTGTACCACCCTGATTTGATAGTTGCGCTGTGTTCCCGCTTAGTCGGAAGCTAGACGCTTCTCCAGGGGCGATCGCTCCAGAAATTGTTTCAGCCTTGTCGAGGCGATCGAGAATTTGCCAGCCACTTAAGTCTAAAGGGCTGTCTGAAGTATTAAGAATCGTTACAAACTCGCCCCCAACATCGTCCGCCGTAGGATTAACCATCGCCGCAACAATGCGTGCTAGGCGATAAGGTGAATCTGGCGCGACTACCGGCCAAGGAGCGATCGCCCCTGAGTCTGGAATTGGAATGACGGGAACAACTGGGGCATCCAAGATTGGGCTGGCATCATTCTCATTGGTGTGCCAAACTTGATTTTGGAATTTTAAAAACAGCGCTGTTGCTGTGCTAGACGTAGGAAAATCAATTATCAAAGCACCATCGCGGAAAGTACCACTACTATCACCTCTCCCACCTTGGTTCATGTGAATGAGGTGAACACCGTTACCTGGCAAAAATCCAAAGTATTCGTCTTTTTCTTCTTCCTCCGGTCCCCACCTTTCACCAAAGGCGTAAACCACCACCTCCTCATCTTCAATAGCACGCTGCAAAAGATCCTCTACTCGCTCGAATAAGTCGTTGTTTGGGCCAGGCGCAGTATGAGTAATCGGTTTCATGTCCGTCGCGCGAAAGATATTACTGCGGATATAATCGATTGCTGCACCATCGTCAACACCATCTTTTAGATCGTTCCACCCGATGGGAAGTGTGCGAACGCGATCGACTACCGGATGTTGGATGTCATTTAATATTAGATATTCAATTAGTCGTTTGTGAACCGGGCCTCGGCTTGAGCGCACGTTAATCGCAATCCGAAACTTTACTCCATCTACATTCATTAAAAGTTCTGAGTGGGGACTGTCATCATCATCACGCTTGTACTCTAGAGCCGATCCCTTTAAAACACCATAACTTGCCATAAGGTACTCCTAAATAGAGGTATTGGTTGATACTGCAATTTGAAAAATTTGACTTAAAGATTCAAAATTACACCCTGGTAAGCAATGACTGCACTGGCAAACCATTCCCATCCAGGGAATAGCAGTAAGCTTCTTTCAGGTCAACCTTGCCGCTATCGGTGTAGACCAGTAGGCGCTTGCCATCAGTGCGCGTTTTTACGATACCATAGGAGGCACGACTAAAAGCAAAAAACTCACCTCTCTCATCATTCTTCGCTTTATCGGTCAGTTTAGCCCATCCTTTTCTTCAATCTGAGTTATGCCTGCAAAGCGATCGGCATCGCCATGAGTTATGAGGATACAATCAATTTCTTGGGGATTATCTGCACTGGTTCCCCGATAATGAGCGGCTAAGTATCGAGCAAAAAGTTGATGGTGGCGACAGCCAACTAAAATAATTTTTCCAGTTGGCGACTTAATAACTGCGCCATCTCCTTGCTGTACCTCGACAAAATTAACTTTTAGAACTTGACTTTCACTCCTGGGAATTACTACATCTTCTGGCTTTTTTCCAGAGGTTTTAGTCGGGCAAATGTAGGCTTCAGTTTCAACGGGCAAAATACTGCTGTCACTTTTCTTTTCATACTTTGTTGTGGGAATCCGCAGATGTTTTGTAGTTGTCTCCAGGACATCAACGCGATCGCCCCAAGCAATACTATGTAGAAATCCTTGGCGATCGGGATGCTCGAATACGTCAGCAAGATCGACGTTAATGACAGATTGACTGACCATACTTATTCTGACTCCTTATCTTTGTATTAGTGGTTCTGTCGGCAATGGTTACTGTTGCATAATGAACTTATGAATGGGAAATTTTGCTAAAGCAGTTAAAGAAATTAGTCAACAAAACTGAATGGCTAAAGCCAGAAACTCGAACTATCGGACTAATTCTAGCGACCTAAATGATTGAGGGTCTAAACTGAGATGCAATGTATATAACTACTAACGGATATTTCGCTATTCCTGAAAATTTTGTAACTCTGAGAAGAAGCACAACTCTTATAAGGAGAGATTCTTTACACAAGAGCAAGACGGTTATAGTGTCAGTAGGGGCCTGTATTTTGTTCTCATTATTGCTCTACTTGAGCGATGATAAAGTGTTAGTTACGAAGCAAAGCCTTGGAACCATTAGTTGATAAATGCTCGGTAAGAAAATTCTAATTGGTGTAGGCGGCGGGATTGCAGCTTACAAAATTTGCGAACTCGTATCAACGCTATTCAAAGCTGGGGCGGAAGTACGAGTAATTCTTACTGACTTTGCCCAAGAATTTATTACGCCGCTAACTTTAGCAACTCTCGCTCGTCATCAAGCTTATACTGACAAAGATTTCTGGCAACCATCCTACAATCGCCCTCTGCATATAGATTTGGGCGAATGGGCAGAAATTTTAGTCATTGCACCTTTGACCGCAAATACTCTTGCTAAACTAGCTCACGGTATGGCAGATAACTTACTAACTAATACCGTTTTAGCTTCTAATTGTCCGATTTTACTTGCTCCCGCCATGAATACAGAAATGTGGCAGCAATTATCAGTACAGCGGAACTGGCAGCAATTATTGACAGATAAGCGATATCACGGCATGGAAACCGGGTATGGGTTACTTGCTTGCGATCGCGTAGGTGCGGGGCGCATGGCAGAACCAGAGGAGATTTTCAATCACGCGCGATCGCTTTTATATACCAAAGGACAGCAAGACTTATTCGGAAAACGAGTATTAATCAGTGCGGGAGGAACGCAAGAATATTTAGATCCAGTAAGGTTTATAGGCAATCCCTCTACCGGAAAGATGGGTTTAGCCTTAGCCCAAGCTGCCCTACATAGAGGCGCAATAGTAACGCTAGTTCATGCCCCCGTTAGCGGCGAAATACCTTTAGGAGTAAAAGCGATCGCCGTTGTAAGTGCTGACGAAATGCGTCAAGTAATGTTAAATAACTTTGCCGATGCCGATATTACAATCATGGCGGCGGCAGTGGCGGATGTAAAGCCAGCTAATTACAGCAGCGAAAAATTACCCAAAAAATCTCTACCGCAAAGCTTACCTTTAGAACTAGTCAGCGATATCGTGGCAGAATTAGGACGACTAAAGCAGCCTCACCAACGTTTAATTGGTTTTGCCGCACAGACGGGAGATATCGTCACCCCAGCATTGCAGAAATTGCAGACAAAAAACTTAGATGCGATCGCCGCTAACCCCATAGATTTGCCTAATAGTGGTTTTGGTAGCGATTCAAACTTGGCAATTTTTATAGATGCTAATCGTCAAGTAAAAATTCCTGCTTGCAGCAAACTACAACTAGCCCATCATTTGTACGATTTTATTAGAACTTTATTTTAAACTGTATTCCCCCCCCCTCGACAGAGCATATTTTAGCTACTAATTGTTAAAGTTTAATAAATTTAATCAATATTAGTTAATGAAAACAGCTTTAATTACCGGAGCTTCGGCAGGAATTGGGGAGTGTTTCGCCCAAGAACTAGCATCAAAGCAAATGAATTTAGTTTTAGTAGCGAGATCCGAGGAAAAGCTGCAATTATTAGCTCAAAATTTGCGATCGCGTTACAAAATTAATGTTGACATTATTGTTCAAGATTTGATAGCGCCAAATGCTGCAAAGGATGTATTTGACAAGGTAAACCAAAAAGGAATAACCATCGACTTATTGGTTAACAATGCGGGGTTTGGTGACTATGGAGATTTTGCCGAGCGAGATGGAGAGAAACAGCTAAACATAATTCAACTAAATATATTGGCATTAGTAGACTTAACTCATCACTTTTTACCAGGAATGCGCGCTCGCCGTTCTGGAGGAATAATTAATATGGCATCAAGCGCCGCTTTTCAACCGATGCCGTACTTTACTGTTTATGCAGCTAGTAAAGCATTTGTATTGAGTTTTAGCGAAGCTTTATGGGCAGAAAATCGCAGTTATAACGTTGATATTCTTGCTGTTTGTCCTGGCCCATCGCCTACAAGCTTTTTTGCCGATGCAGAATTTCCCAGCTTTTTAGTCAAAGCATCTGAAGCAAACTCTACACCGCCTGAAGTAATTGTAAGGGAAGCTTTAGAAGCATTAAAAAACAAACATTCTAGTGTTGTACCTGGAGATATTAGAAATCAAGTACTGGTAAATATTCCCCGATTTTTACCGCGAGAAGCCCTAGTAAATTTGTGGAAAACTATTTTAGGTACAGGTGTAAGTAAAAATTAGCGATCGCGCCATCTTCAAAATATAAGCCCTAGATATTACTAGGGCTTTCTATTTTTTACATATACCTAGTTAACTGAATGCGATAACGTTCTTTTTTGGTCACCATAATCTCGCCAACTTCTAATCTTCCCTTGCCACTAACAGCAATTAAATCGCCGGACTTGACTTGATAACTTGCTTGACTAATATCTTTCCAATTAACGCGCACATCGCCGCCATTAATTAAATCCGACATTTTGCTGCGAGACATTCCAAAACCCGCAGAAGCGATCGCATCCAATCTTAAAGAAGCTTCCACAGTAGTCGATTCTTTCTTTTTTGGTTCTCTAATTTTTAACTCGCTTAAATCGATACGCTGAGTTTTTACCGGAACAGAACGTACCTGCTGGAGGCTCATCTCTAAAAATTCTGCTACTTCGGGACTGGCGATCGCCTGCGCCCCCCGTTCACCTAAAACAATAATATCGCCCGTCTTCTCGCGGACAATTCCCGCCCCCAACATCGCCCCCAAAAAGTCGCGGTGAGTAGCCGTATCAAACAAAAAGTTTCCGGCAATTTCTAGCGCCACTAGCTCCACTTGAGAGCGATCTAGAGGCATTTCTCCCCGTGCAATTGCCAAGCGTTGACGTTCGGCTTGTTCGTACCCACCCCAAGCTATTATTTGCACATCTGTCAAGCGACTAAATACTTTTTGCAGTTCGGCAAGTTCTGGGGGAGACAAAAAGTCTGTTAACACTACTTCCCAGTTCTTAATAGCTTGTTCTGCGCGATCGATTACCCGCGCTATAGTCTCTCTATTTTCGACACCCTTTAAAATTTCTTCTCTTGGTAACATTTAAAACTTTAATAATTTGCTTACTGCTCGTCGGGATCGTTATATCCTTGTAGGTTTTCTGGCTCAAATTTTCTCAATACTCGATTAGCTTGACGGGTAACAAGATCCGACCCTTTGACAACTACTAAATATTTGCCTGCGTTCAAACGGTTGCGGTAGGGGAGCGCGTCGCCACCACCCAAAGTTAAACCAACTCCCCCACCAGCAAAAAAGCTGCCCATGAATCCGCCACCCGCACCCAAAAGAGCGCCAATGACAATGTTACCCGTTGTACCCGCCCAAGGGAAAGTATTTAAACCTGTCAGCCAATTAAACGCCCCGCCAGCAATAAATCCAAAGGGTACTAACCAAAACGAGAGCAAACGCGATTGCTTTTTAGCTTCGGCATTGGGATCGATTAACCCAAATTCGTCCGCCGTTTTATAACCTTTACCCAAAATACTAATATTTGCTACAGGGATGCCTTCTTTTTCAAGAGTTACATAGGCAGATTCGGCAGATATGCGATCACTCATTACGGCGATAAGATAGTTCATAAAAATGCTATAGATTTTGTTAATGCTGGTTTCGGCTTTGGGTTATAGTTTAACTTGCTGGGAGTATGCCCTAAACTTATAGTTATTTTGAAGATGGTCAAAATCTAAGGCTTGTGTCGCCGCGACTAGGAAGTGCGATCGCACTATTAAGGTGCTAACAATCTTCAAAGTGCGAAGTATTGACACAAACCCAAGCCTAGCTAAAGTTAAACCTTATTGCCCACCGTAAAAGCGAAGTGTAGCGCGACTTCCTATAGAAAAATGCCCAAAGTTCTTGTATCTGACCCTATTGACCAAGTTGGAATTGATATCCTCTCTCAAGTTGCAACTGTTGATATAAAAACCAATTTATCGCCCGAACAATTTATTCAAATCATTCCAGAGTATGACGCACTAATGATCCGCTCTGGCAGCCGTGTTACCAAAGAAATTATTGAAGCAGGAACTCAGCTAAAAATTATCGGTCGCGCGGGTGTTGGTGTAGATAACGTTGATGTCCCCGCCGCTACCCGCCGAGGCATTGTAGTTGTCAATTCCCCTGAAGGTAATACAATTGCCGCCGCCGAACACGCTCTAGCAATGATGATGGCGCTTTCTCGCTATATTCCCGATGCTAATGCCTCAGTAAAAAGCGGCAAGTGGGATCGCAAAAGCTACGTCGGCGCTGAAGTTTACAAAAAAACTTTGGGAGTTGTCGGCTTAGGTAAAATTGGCTCTCATGTGGCTAACGTTGCGAAAGCAATGGGTATGAAACTAATTGCTTTCGATCCCTTTATTTCCAACGATCGCGCCGAACAATTAGGTTGTCGTTTAGTAGATATGGATTTGCTACTACGAGAAGCCGATTACATCACCTTGCATATCCCCAAAACTCCCGAAACAACTCACCTCATCAACGCCGAAGCTTTAGCCAAAATGAAGCCCAACGCCCGGATTATAAACTGTGCTAGAGGGGGAATTATTGACGAAATTGCTTTAGCTGAAGCTTTAGAAAAGCTTCAAATTGGCGGCGCAGCTTTAGATGTATACGAAACCGAACCCTTAGAAGAATCGCCCCTCAAAGCCTTGGGCAAACAAGTAATCTTAACTCCCCATTTGGGCGCATCTACCGCCGAAGCGCAAGTAAATGTAGCAATCGATGTCGCCGAGCAAATTCGGGACGTGCTGCTAGGTTTACCAGCCCGTAGTGCAGTTAATATTCCCGGACTTAGCCCCGATGTCATGGAAGAACTACGACCTTATATGCAGTTAGCCGAAACCTTGGGTAAGTTTGTCGGTCAGTTGGCAGGAGGTAGAGTAGAGTTGCTTAATGTCAAACTCCAAGGCGAACTTGCCACCAACAAAAGCCAGCCTCTAGTAGTCGCATCGCTAAAAGGATTGCTATCTCAAGCTTTGCGCGAACGAGTTAATTATGTAAATGCCAGTATTGAGGCAAAAGAGCGAGGAATTAGAGTCATTGAAACGCGAGATGCGGCGGTGCGAGATTACGCCGGATCTTTATACTTAGAAGCCAAAGGCTCGTTAGGCGCTCACTCGGTTACGGGCGCACTACTAGGAGATGGCGAAATTCGGATTACAGATATTGACGAATTTCCAATTAACGTTCCGCCAACCCAACATATGCTGTTTACTTTACACCGCGATATGCCAGGACTAATTGGTAAAATTGGCTCGTTGCTGGGTAGTTTTAATGTCAACATTGCTAGTATGCAGGTAGGACGTAAAATTGTTCGTGGCGATGCGGTGATGGTGTTGAGCTTGGACGATCCTTTACCCGATGGAATTTTAGCGGAAATTATCAAAGTTCCCGGAATTAGAGATGCTTACACGGTTACTTTATAGCGTTGCTAATTTATGGCAAATAGTTGGTGGGAACTACAGATTAATTGCGATCCAAACCTAGAAGAATCGATTTTCTGGCGCTTGGAAAAGTTTGGTGGTCAGGGGACAGCAAGTGAAAATAATGGCGCTGTTAGTTTAGTAAAGGCTTATTTACCCAGAAATCAAGTCCAACTGCTAGATTTGGCAGCGCTATCATTGTGGCTAAGGCAAGATGCTTTAATTGCTGAACTGCCCATGCCGTCTATGCACTGGCAATTGATGGATGAAGAAGATTGGGCGAGTAGCTGGAAAGACTACTGGCAACCAGAAGAAATCGGCGAGTATTTTTTAATTAATCCAGCTTGGCTAGAGGTTCCAAAAAATACAACTCGCTTAGTTCTCACCCTCGATCCGGGAATGGCTTTTGGTACGGGCAATCATGCCACTACTCAGCTATGTTTGGAATCACTGGAAATGCGAATTGATGAAGATTCTCAAGGGGAAGTATTGGCAGATATTGGTTGCGGTTCGGGCATTCTTTCTATTGGCGCATTGCTACTTGGTGCGAGTAAAGTTTATGCCGTAGATACAGATTTACTCGCTGTAGAATCTACGAGTAGCAACCGGGAGCTAAATAAAATTGCAGGCGATCGCTTACTTGTAGATAAAGGTAGTGTAGAGCAAGTGCAAAAGATGCTGCACAACGAACAAGTAGATGGGATTACGTGCAATATTTTAGCTGAAGTAATTATCCGCCTAATTCCCCAACTGAGCGCAATTTGCAAACCCACCACTTGGGGCATCTTTAGCGGTGTATTGCTCGATCAAGCCGCAGATGTGGCGGATGCTTTAGAACATAATGGCTGGGTTGTAGCCACTATTTGGCGACGCAAAGAATGGTGTTGCTTCAACGTCCGGCGCAGTTAAAGTTAGATGGGGCAGATTTACTTTTAAATAAAACAAATAAGAGTGCGATCGCGTACTATTTCAAAGTAGAGGCTGCAAGCGCCCAATTAAAGCATTAGCTTGGATTACGCCTTCAATACGATCTACAGCCTTACCTTGCTTAAAAACTACCAATGTAGGTAAAGCATGAATGTGATGCTGGCTTGCTAGTTGGGGATATTTGTCAGTGTTGATTTTTACTACCCGCAGACGATCTTTGAGTTGGTTATTTACCTGCTCTAAAATTGGAGCCATCATTTGACATGGCCCGCACCACTCCGCATAAAAATCAACCAATAGTGGTAAATCTGATTGGGCAATTAATTCTTCAAAGCTGTTGAACTGCTGTTTAGTAGCCATAAAACAAAATAAATTTGATATAACTTGATTCTGACAGAAAGTTCTATGAGTCGGCTTCTTTGCTTTACTGTTATATAGATAATGTTAATCAATTCACCCTAGAACTCGATCTAGTAAGGTGCAATTCTCCTCAATCACAAGCAGCTTGCAAAATTTAATGTGGTGATTGTTGAGGGGCTTGAGTGCATAAACTAAGAACAGCCCTCAACGTATTCTACTTCTGGCAGTTTTCCGGCTCTAAAATTAGTTACCCGCTTACCATCGGTTTCAAACACTAGCCGATAATTGCGATCGCTTTTATCTTTGGGTACATAGGTCAAGTAGTGTCCCCCACTATCTCCAGTGTATTTATGAGGAGTGACTTTTATTTGTCCTGGATAAAGTGCCTTGATACGAGCTTCAGTATCGCCAATTTTTGCTCCGCTTAGAGTAGTAATAAAACTTTTATCGTATACGTCCACTCTAGCAATCCGCCCGTCTACTACCATAAATCCTAGACCTTTAGGTGCGCCTTGAGGAAAGACAAAATCACAACTAGGCTCTACATTTTTTCCTTTATAAACTAGCTTAGTGCCTTCTACTCTACTGGCTTCGGTGACTGTCATCCCTACTCTAATTGCACCAATGCCATAAATATTAACTTTTGATTGATTAGTAATTTTTGTTTGGGCGCTGGTTGCACCGATGGCTACTGCTGCTAAAGAAGTAATTAGATAAGTTAAAAATTTTACGTTCATATTTCTATTAATCTTTGCTTGTACAAGACTACTGCGATCGCTCAATTGTTGCCAAGCATAAAAAAAGGATGACGCAATGTCATCCCTTCGCTATTTAATCAACCTTAATTACAGAGTTGGTACAAATTTCTGCTTTTCGGGTACGTCTGTATACTCGGCAACAATTTGACGTAATTCTTCGCCGTCAATGGTTTCTTTTTCAATCAACAAATCGACTAAGCGATCGCATACAGTGCGATTTTCTCTAATTATCTCTTTGGCGTGTTCGTAGCACTCAGTAACGATCGCACGTACTTGCTCGTCTACGCGAGCAGATATAGATTCAGAGCATTCTGAGCGTGACATCCAATCGCGCCCTAAAAATACTTCGCCGCTTTGGCTATCCAAAGACAACGGACCTAAGTCGGACATGCCAAACTTAGTCACCATTTGCCTTGCCATCCCGCTCAACTGTTGCAAATCGCCGCCGGCCCCTGTGGTAATTTCGGAAGCGCCAAACACCTCGTATTCTGCCGCTCTACCGCCTAAAGCCCCGGTAATTCTTGCTTTTAGTTGCGCTCTTGAAATCAATCCTTGTTCTTCATCGGGAGTAAACCAAGTTAATCCTTGAGCTTGTCCGCGTGGAATTAGAGTAACTTTTTGCACTGCATCGTGATCTTTAACCAAAGTACCAATTAAAGCGTGTCCAATTTCGTGATAAGCAATCAAGCGCTTGCTCTTGCTATCAACTAAAGGTGTACCTTCCATTCCCGCGACTACCCGGTCTACAGCGTCGTCAATTTCCGCTAGGCTAATCGCATCTTTACGCCGTCTAGCGGTTAAAATTGCCGCTTCGTTGAGTAAGTTAGCTAAATCGGCTCCTGTAAAGCCTGGAGTCCGCCGCGCGATCGCTTCTAACGATACGGACGCTGCGAGTTTTTTATTCCGCGAGTGGACGTTAAGAATTTCTACCCGTCCTTTAAGATCCGGCGCATCCACCGTTACTTGGCGATCGAAGCGCCCTGGACGCAACAATGCCGAATCCAAAACATCCGGGCGGTTGGTAGCAGCAATAATAATAATGCCTGTATTACCTTCAAACCCGTCCATTTCTGTAAGTAGCTGGTTTAGAGTTTGTTCTCTTTCGTCGTTACCGCCACCAATACCTGCACCCCGTTGTCTACCAACAGCATCAATTTCATCGATAAAGATTAAGCACGGAGCGCTATCTTTGGCTTTCTTAAACAAGTCGCGGACGCGGGATGCACCAACGCCAACAAACATTTCGACAAATTCCGAACCAGAAATACTAAAAAATGGTACGCCTGCTTCCCCAGCGATCGCTTTAGCAAGTAAAGTTTTACCTGTTCCGGGAGGCCCAATTAGGAGTACGCCCTTGGGAATTTTTGCCCCTACTGCTGTAAACCGCTCTGGCTGCTTGAGGAAAGTTACTACTTCTTCTAATTCTTCTTTAGCTTCGTCAATTCCGGCTACATCGTCAAACTTGATTCCGGTTTTAGCTTCGCTTTGAAACCGGGCTTTTGACTTGCCAAAGTTCATCGCTTGACCGGGGCCGCCGGGAATATTGCTAGAGCGTCTAAATAAGAAAAATAAACCGCTAATTAACAATATTGGGAAAACTAAATTACCTAGCAGACCCCAAATTGCGCCATCATTCCGCATCGGGTGAGCGTCTAGGTTAATATTTGCTTCTCTAAGCTTAGAAATTAATTCTGGAGCGTTGTAGGGCAAATCTACCCGCAATCTTTGGACGCGATCGTCTAAGTCTGGGTCTACAGCTTCAACTATTGCCGTTCTACCACCTTCGTACAGGTCTACAGTTTTGACTCGTCCTGAATCTATATATTCTAAAAATCGCCCGTAGGTCATGCGGGTACTAGCAGTATTTTTGGTTGTATCTGCTGGAACCGTAGCAAAGGCTCCTTGCCAAAAGAAAAACCCGATTACTAAAGGTGGTAAAGTCCACAATACAAGTGTTTTCCAGGAAAATTTCATCAATTAGTCGCCTCTATTTAGTGTAAAAATCGCCAATTACCTTTACTACAATTTACTGGTGTCACTCTTGAGAAATTAAGCTTTTAACTAAACAAGTTTTGAGTATCTAGCCGTAAGCTAAGTAATTGATATTTGCGTTCAATCTTAATTAAATTTAACTTAATTTTAAGCCTCACTACCACCCAGCGCCGACATTTATTCCCTAGTGAGCAGCCAAGCACGGGTTAGCTGGCTTCAGATTTACTTCTCTACAGTTATTATGGGAAGATACGTAAAGAAATGTAAAGATTTATGAAAGACAAAGTTGTTGTAGTTGTGGGTGCAACGGGCGGTATAGGTTCGGCTTTGACTCACAAATTAGTCGTTACGGGAGCGCGTTTAGTATTGGTAGCGCGATCGCTAGACAAACTAACAGCTTTAGCCGAAGAGCTACCTACAGAAGTTGCGGTTATGCCCACAGACATCACTGACCCCAAGCAAGTAGAGGCGCTATTTGAGCAAATAATTGCTGATTTTGGGCAAATTGACGCTTTAGTAAATGCTGCGGGAGCGGGGGTAATGAAGCCTTACAGCAATCTAGAAACGGCAGATTTAGATGCCATGCTAGACGTTAACCTAAAAGGCAGTTTTTATACCTGTCAAAGGGCGGCTCAGTTGATGCAAGAGCGCAAATCGGGACATATCTGTAATGTAGTGGGAATTTTGGGCAAACACTCAATGGCAATGGCTTCAGCTTACTGCGCTTCAAAATATGCCGTAGTTGGCTTTAGTAAGTGCATGGCAGAAGAACTCAAACGTTTTGGGGTCAAGTTTACGCTATTCTATTTTGGGGGCGTAGATTCGCCATTTTGGGATAGTGTCAGCTTGAAGGTAGACCGAAAAAAAATGCTGAGTCCTGAAACTGCGGCATCAGCAATTATGTACGCTTTAGCCGCCGAGGCTCAAGCTGTACCAATGGAGATAAATATCCAACCAGAAAGTCATTTGTTTTTCTAAGCAAGCAAAATCATTACTAGAGAGTGACCTGCAAATTTGTGGAGATCGGGCAAAATTTACTTAAAGTAAGCTTAAAAGCTGGATTTTGACAAATTTATGAAAATTGACCGCGTTTGCTTCTATGTAGAAAATGCTCAAGCGTCCCGCAACTGGTTTATTAATCAATTAGGGTTTCAGTTGATAGCTAGTAGTGCAAACTTGCACACCTGCACGGAAGTAGTAAATAATGGCGCTGTCTGCTTTGTTTTGTCGTCACCGCGAACTATTGCAAGTCCTGTAGCTAAGTTTTTGAGCCAGCATCCTCCAGGAGTAGCAGATATTACTTTTAGCGTTGATGATGTAGAAGAAGCGATCGCTAAAGCAAGTTTTGGCGGCGCAAAAGTTTTAGAAACCGTGCAAATAGATAGCAAAAGCGGCAATAAGTGGGGAAAAATCTCCGCTTGGGGTAGTTTGACTCATACCTTAGTTGAAAAGGGGCAAAAAAGGGTTATTTATTCTACTCTTTCTAGCTTTACAGGCATCGATCATGTAGTGCTAAATGTTGATGGGGGAGACTTAGAACCTGCGGTAGCTTGGTATCAAGAGACTTTAGGTTTTGAGGCTAAACAAGCGTTCAAAATTCAAACCGAGCGCTCGGCTTTACACAGCCAAGTTATGGTTTCCCCCGATCGCCAAGTTCAGTTTCCCATCAATCAGCCTGCTTCTGCTAATTCCCAAATTCAAGAATTTTTAGATGCCAATAAAGGCGCGGGAATTCAACATATTGCTCTAGAAACCGCCAATATTATTAGTGCCGTATCTCAATTTCGGCGCTGCGGGGTTGCTTTTCTTCCCGTACCTCCTAGCTACTACCAGCAACTGCAACAGCGCCCAGGGCTGCCGCTAAGTGTCGCCGAACTAACAGAAATCGCCGAGCAAGAAATTTTAGTTGATTGGCAACCTACTATTCCCCAAGCTTTGCTACTACAAACTTTTACCCAACCAATTTTTAGCCAACCTACTTTTTTCTTAGAAATTATCGAACGCCGCCAGCAAGCACGGGGGTTTGGAGAAGGCAATTTTCGCGCTTTATTTGAAGCGATCGAACGCGAACAGCTTAAGCGGGGTAGTTTGCTTGATCGCTAATCAATCTAATCAGGAATTCAAAACATACTTCAAGGCAATTTTCCCCTAATTGAACCTAGAAAGAGATAATCTATTAATAAAGTTTATATTTCATGTCTAAATGTTAAGACTAATTACAGACTTTGACGGGCCAATTATTGATGTTTCCGAGCGCTATTACCAGGTTTATAAATATTGTCTAGCGACTAGCAAGGCTCCAGGACAGTCTGTAAAGCAACTAGATAAAGCTCAATTTTGGCAATTAAAGCGATCGCGCGTTCCCGAAACCCAAATTGGCATTATGTGTGGGTTAGATGAAACCCAAGCAAAAACCTTTTCGCACTTGCGCCGCCAAACCGTACATACTCCTAGTTATTTTAGCTATGACACCCTCGCGCCAGGGGCTGTAGATGCTCTAGAAAAAGTCCAAGCCGCAGGAATAGATTTAGTAGTGATGACTATGCGCCGCGTTAAAGAATTAGACTATGCTTTTAACCGCTACGATTTGGGTAGATTTTTCCCCAAAAATCGCTGCTACTGCCTTACTAATGATTATGTCAAAACCCGCGATATTGACGATAAGCCTTTGCTGATGGAACGCTCATTGGTAGAACTTCCCGCCGCCGAAGATACGTGGATGGTAGGAGATACGGAAGCGGATATCATGGCAGCTAAGAACCACAACGTCAAAGCAATCGCCGTTTTGTGCGGTATCCGCGATCGCGAACAACTCCAACTCTACAACCCCGACTTAATTGTCGAAACTTTAAGCGAAGCTGTAGACATTTTGATTGCTAAGTCTTTGTCTCAAGTAGCATAGAAATTAGCGTAAGAAGCTACTAACTAGCCACAAAACAACAAATGTAACTACGGTAGAAAACTGCTCTGATTGAATATTAATTTGCTCTAGAGGAGAAGCCAGCAAACTAGCCAGCAAACCACCCGCTACTAGCCCAACTATTAATCCGGCGGCGGTGAGTAGTATGGCACGACCAAAATTTTGCTCTTTGCGCCTAACAAAGTAAATACTTAACACAACCCCCACCATCAATACTACTTGCAACAATTGAGCGCCCGCCGTTGGGTAAATAATGCTCAATCCGCTCAAACTTAAAAATAAACCACCAGGTAACAATATATCTTTGGGGCTTGGGCGATCGCGCAGTCTATCTAGCCACGATGGAGATTGCTGAATCGGGGCTTGGTTTTGCTTTGGAGGTGGGGCTAGACGCTCGGCGAATTTGATCCCTTCGGGTACTTTGATTTTACCTTCTTGGCGCATTCGCAAGCGCTCCATTAATATTGCATCGTAAGCTTCTTCTACCATATTCAGATGTTCCAAATCGCCGTTGTGTTGTTCTACAAGGCGATTGCGAGCTTCTTGAATTTGATCGAACGTCGCGTCTTGTTTTACCCCAAGTTTTTCGTAGGGATTAGGCTCGCTCATGTAACTTTATCGCCTCAACATCGATCGGAGCATACAGTAAACAGAAACAGATTTAGCGAAGAAGTGCTAGTTGAACTTGCTGCCACTTGTAACTAAAGTTCTTTGGTCAGTATAACAACTTGCAGCCTGACTTCTATATTGGACTTTAGCATAAGCTAGCAGCCAAGTGTAGCTCTACTGGCAATTAAATCTTGCCTAAATTAAGTTGCGTCCCTGCTAAAATTTGGAGTATTGTTCGCATTTGGTGACTTTGGCGGCAAACGAGCAGAGGTTAGAAATGGCGATCGCCTATAGTGGAAAAATTAACTACTGTTGGTTTTGCTAAGTTATAGGTTAATAATTAGTAAGATTACAATAAATAAAATAAGTTAATAGAACTAATAGCTAAGTTTTCCTTTGCCTGTCGATCCTCTTTTTATAGTTGTACAAAGTAATGACTATGGCTCTTGCCAAAATTTTGATCGTTGATGACGATCCTGCAATTCGCAATTTAATCCAACGCTTTTTGAGCAAACAGAAATACCAAGTAGAATCCGCCGAAGATGGTAAAACGGCTCTAGCAATCTTCGAGCAATTTAACCCTGACTTAGTAATTTTGGATGTAAACTTGCCCGATGCGACTGGCTATAACCTCTGTGAGGAGATGCAAAAACGCACTAAGGTTTTTGTCTTGATGCTCACAAGTCGCGGTGACGAAGCAGACAAAATTCGCGGATTTTCTCAAGGAGCGGATGACTACCTAACCAAACCTTTTAGCTTAGTAGAATTGGAGGGACGAGTAGGAGCGATTTTAAAGCGCCAACGGACAGTCACCGCACCAGAAAAGCAACGTTTGAGCTTTGAAAAGCTGGTAATAGATCCAGAGCGACGAGAAGTAACGCTAAACAATCAATTAATTCCCTTAACGGCTCTAGAATTTGATTTGCTGCGTTTTCTCGCCAGTCACCCTGGTAGAGTTTGGCGACGAGCAGAATTGCTACAAGAAGTATGGGAATACGATTATGTAGGCGATCAAAGAGTTGTAGACGTTCATATCGGTCAAATTCGCAAAAAAATTGAAATTGACGCAACGCAGCCAATTTTAATTCAGACTGTGCGCGGTGTGGGCTATAAGTTTGAGGCTCCCGATAGCCTTCCTTAATTGGAGAGGAATCAGAGGAGAAGTCAAGAACCGTTAATTCGTTCTCCTCTTGCTTGCTTACGAGCAGTGATGAAATAGAGTTTCTAGGTACACTCTAGCGGCGCAGCGATCGCCTTCGCTATTTTGCAGCAAAAACAGCGACAAAGCCGCCGCGAAAACTCGGTCTTGATCCCAATCTGGATGATTTTCTAAGTAGCTTTTGAGAGATTGGTGTAGTTCTTCAGGAATTTCAGTCAGGATACTAAGGGTATTGCTCATTAATTACCTCGCTTTTGGGCATAAATAAATATAAAAATCTGCCTCTACGTCAAACAACTTAGGCTGTTCTAGCTGTGAAACGTGTAAACCAACTTCAGAGGCAAGTGCTTTATTGTGCGCTAGGAGGGGGTAGATTTGTCAATGCTACGAAATGTTGCAATTGTTTCTAGTTAAGAAAAAAAACTACGAAATAATCAGGCTTTTAGCCTAAGTTTTGTTAAATAACTTTATATAAACTGCTCCGTTGCAACTCTCTGACGAGGAAAAAAATAATCCACAGGTGCAGGGATTTACCTATAACTACTGTTGATGATTGGGGAAAAAGCCTAAATATCTGTGGAAAACCTGGGGAATAACTCAGGGAAAAGTTGGGTAAAAAATAAGAATTACAAAGTCTTAAAAATCTCGCCTAAATTCAGATAGAAGGGCGCTGTTTTAATTTTTGGATAGTAGCTTGGATAGCCAAAGCGACTAAGGCCACAGCAACGATCGCCAATATAAAAGCGGCTAAAGTGCTTAAACCAACAACCAAAGTGCGAAAAGCAATGCTAATTTTAACAACTAAATCATTATCTGAATGGAGAGGTTTTTGAGCAAAGTTTTGCGAAATATAGCCAGTAACGCGGTAGAGAGCGATCGCAAGTCCTGACGCAATTACCGCCCCTACAGACGAGCGCCACGGGTTAGGGAGAGGTTTTAGCTCGGTGGGTGGTTCGATGGGGGGAGGGTTATTCATAATTTGAAGTTTAATCTCTATTACTAGACAATACCTGAACGCCTGTAGAAGTTAGCCGCGCCATAAATAGGTCTAAATCTTTTGGTTGGGCTAAGTTTCGTCCTTGCTGCTGCACTTTGTGGGCTTGCTGCTCGTTTTCGCAAAGTGCAAACACTGTAGATCCAGAACCGGACATCATTGCACCCAAACAACCAGCTTGTTGAAAAGTCTCTTTTAGCTGCAATATTTGCGGGTACGCAGGAATAACCACGCGCTCAAGATCGTTATGCAACCTTTGACCAATTGCAATCGGGTCTTCATGAATAATTGCTTGTACCATTAAGCTAGAATGCACTGCCGCCGCCCGTGCTTTGAGGTCTTGCTTATTAACAACGTAAGAGTTGCCAAACTGAGTGCGATAAGTTTGGTAAGCCCAAGCTGTCGCTACATCTAGAGCGCGATATTTACCTAACACTACATACAAATTATCTACACTAGGTAAGGGCGAGAGCATTTCACCGCGTCCTGTCGCGATCGCACTGCCCCCAGCAATACAAAAAGGCACATCTGACCCTAATTGACTGCCTAATTCTTGTAATTCTGATTGCGTTAATCCTAGTTGCCAAAGTAAATCTAACCCAACCAAAACCGCCGCCGCATTGCTGGAGCCTCCAGCCAAACCCGCAGCGATGGGAATATCCTTATCAATGCTAATTTCTACGCCGCCAAACTGGGCAAAAGCATCGGGAAATTCTGCCGCCATTAATGCCGCCGCTTGGTAGGCTAAATTAGCGCGACTTGTCGGTACTTGGGGATGAGTGCAGCGAATAGAGATAGTATCGGTACTTAGCGATCGCAAATTAATCCGATCGGTTAAATCAATGCTTTGCAGCACCATCGCCAGTTCGTGATAACCATCGGGGCGATCGCCAAGTATTTCTAAATATAAATTGATTTTTGCGGGAGATGTTAAAGAATAAGAACGCATTAGGGCTAATTATTAAAAGTTGCATTACTTTGTAGAGACGTTGCAATGCAACGTCTCTATACTATTTTTACAGCCCTAATGTCGCTAAAACATCACCAGCATGAGTAGAAGTATTGACGCTAGAATCTACGTGAGTAATTTTGCCACTGCCATCAATGATGTAAGTAACTCGTTTAGCATAACCACCACCATCGACATCGTAAGCTTTAATCAAAGTTTTATTAGTGTCGGCTAGTAAAGGAAAATTGAGATTGTACTTTTGAGTAAATTGTTGATGAGATACTTCATCATCAGCGCTAACACCCAAAATTACTACATCTTTGCCTTGATAATCGGAACTAGCATCGCGGAAACTACAAGCTTGCTTGGTGCAGCCTGGAGTATCGTCTTTTGGGTAGAAATACAAAACCACTGTTTTACCAGCATAATCAGATAGCGAAACAGTGTTGCCATTGGTGTCTTTGACGGTAAATGCTGGTGCATCCGTGCCAACTGCTAAAGCCATAATATGCCCTTAATATCAAGTTTTCTAGTCCTCGATATTTATACCAGTTTTTTCTAGCACAAATACATCTAGATAGCGATCGCTTCGGTGGGGTGTCCTCGCAGCAAATCCATTAATTCATCTCGGTAATCTTGAAATATAGAATTGCGCTTAACTGTAACCGTGCGATCGGGCAATTTAATAGACATTTCTTTTTGAACTGTACCAGGACGTGCCGTTAAAGCATAAATTCGATTGGATAAAAATACCGCTTCTTCCACGTCGTGGGTAATCATAAAAATTGTCAGGTTTGTTTTTTCCCAAAGCTCTAACATAAATTGGTGCATAGACTCTTTGGTGTGAATGTCTAACGCCCCAAAAGGTTCATCCATTAACATTACCTTGGGTTCGGAAGCTAAAGCACGAGCGATCGCGCAGCGTTGTTTCATCCCTCCCGAGAGCTGCTTAGGTAACGATTGGGCAAAGCTTTCTAACCCTACTACTTTTAGATAATAACTAGCTTTTTCGCGGCGTTCTTTTTTAGGCAATCCTTGTAACTTCAGTCCAAATTCTGTATTTTTTTGGACGTTCATCCAGGGATAAAGAGTATAGTGTTGAAATACCATTCCGCGATCGGGGCCTGGCCCTGTAACCCGCGCTCCATCAACTTTAACCTCTCCAGTAGTAGGGCTATCTAATCCGGCAATTTGGCGCAATAAAGTAGATTTGCCCGATCCTGATGCTCCTACAGCACAGATAAATTCCCCTTGGGCGATCGTCATATTAATATCTTTCAAGACTACTAAAGAGCCTTGCTTGGTTTCAAAGTTTTTGTTTAATTTATTGACTTGCAGATACATGATTTGCCCCTGGTTATGTGGTATATGCTCGAAGGTAGATTTATCTTTTTTGACTTGCCCAGCTACATGAAACTTTTAATAAATATTGAAATAGCAAGTCGAAGGTTAGCCCAATTACACCAATAACAATTAGCCCAACAAAAATTTCGTCAGTTCTTAAAAACCTTCCTGCCACGCTAATTCGTCGTCCTAAGCCTTCGTTTGCCGCAATCAATTCCGATACAATTACCAATTGCCAAGCAGCGGCTAAGTTGATGCGACAAGCATCAATAATTCCGGGGATAACGTGGGGAAAAATTACCTGTAACAAAGTCTGTATTCGACTTCCACCCAAAGTGTAAGTTGCTTCAATCAAGTCTTTGGGTACAAATTTGACAGTATCCATGACCATTAAAGAATTAAAGAAAAATACACCCATGAAGATCAAAGTAATTTTTGGTTCTTCGCCAATTCCCAAATATAAAATTAGTAACGGAATAAAAGCTGGTGCGGGCATATAGCGAATTAAGCCAAACAAAGGCTCTAGTAAGGCTCTAATACTGGCAAAACTGCCCATTAATATGCCCACAGGAATCGATAAAATTACCGCCCAAGAGAAGCCCACACCTACTCGCCATAGACTTGCTACAGTGTCTTTCAATAAATCTCCCGTACCCCATAAGCGCCCAAAAGCTGCCAAAACTTGCGCCGGAGAAGGTAAAAACTGCGGGTTCACATTGCCAAAAGTTGTTACTAGCCACCACAGCAAGAGCGGTAAGGCAATAGATGTAGTTATTAATCCTGTATTTAAAGATTTGGGTATATCTTCGCCAAGCCGCCAAAAAACCGTAGATTGGAGGCTTTTAGATTGCTTCGATGGCAGCATTGATTCCGTAGGACTCATGGCTTTGTGGGTGGTATATGGATTTATTTTTGAGCTTTCGCGGCGTAAGCTTTAATAAAGCGATCGTCAAACAGCTTGCTGAGGTCTGGCTTTTGCTTTGCTAGTCCAACTTTGTTTAGAAACTCGCTCATTTCCTGGGCCGCAAAAGCTAGAGATATTCTATCTGTGCCTGGTTGAAAAGCTTTGAGGTTTTCTTCGATACTAAAAATGTGAGTTCCTTCGGCGTATTCTTCGTATTCGGCGACGCTAACTCCGGCTCGTTTTGCCATAATTGCGATCGCGCTTTGAGCGTTTGTCTCGATATAATCTAAAGTTGCAAACCATGAGTCAACTAGCGCCTGTACTTGCTCTGGATGCTCGTCGATCAGTTTGCGCGTCACTACCAAATGATCGGGAATTGCGCCGGGGAAGTCTTTAGAGCTAAATATTTCCTTACTACCAGGACGCTTGAGTGCTTGGGTTGTAAAGGGTGCAAATACTCCCACTGCATCAACTTGTCCTCCTATAAAGGCGGCGGCGGCTTGACCTGTTTCTAAGGGGACAAACTGAATATCTTCAGGACTCAAACCTTCTTTTTCTAGTCCTAACAGCAACAAGAAGTGGTCTACCGTACCTGCTTCGGCGGCGATTTTTTTGCCTTTGAGGTCGGCAATTGAGTTAATGCCCGATCGCGCAATGATTTTGTCGTTGCCTGTAGAGTTGTCGTTTACCAGCACTACTACTTGATCTGCACCTCCAGAAACCGAGCTAACAGTATCGTTTAAAGTTTGACTATTTGCCGTAATTTGTTGCGCGGCTAGGGTATTAATAGATTCTAAGTATCCATCAAACCATTTCAGGTCTACCGAAGCTTTGTGTATCTCAAAGATATTTCGCTCTTGGGCAACTTGCCAAGGAATCCAGCCGGGCCACGCACTAAACCCTAAACTAGCAATGCTTTCTCCACTGCCTGCGGAAGATGAAACTGGAGCGGAATCGGTACTAATGTTTGCTGCTGGATTAGTACAACTGACTGTCAATGTCAAGCCAACTACAAATAAAGCAATATATGTAAACAGCGATCGCAGTCTCATGGCATTTTTCATCAGTGTTTTTCAAGCTCTAGTATAATTTATTACTCACTAGCAAGTAAATATATCTGCAATTTTCGCTAGATAATTTTCCTAGCATTTTGCAGCTACAGCAGGTTTGGCTATATGCGATCGCACCCAATCTAACCAAGTTTCTATTCCTGCTCCTGTTTTGGCAGAAATAGCAATTATTTTGACGTGAGGATTCATTTGCCTAACATTGTCTTCAATGCGGCTAATATCGACTTCTAAATAGGGTGCTAAATCAATTTTTGTAATCAGCAAGCAATCTGCTTGTTGAAACATAATTGGATACTTGAGGGGTTTGTCTTCGCCTTCAGTGATACTCAAAAGGGCAACTTTTAAGTGTTCTCCGACTTCAAATTCGGCGGGACAAACTAAATTACCCACATTTTCTACTAATACCAAATCAAAATCTGTTGGGTTGTACTGGTGTTTTAGTTGGTGGATTCCCCCCGCTACCATTTTTGAATCTAAGTGACAAGAACGCCCGGTATTAATCGCAATAACGGGAACATTATATTTACGCAAACGTTCCGCGTCTAATTCTGTTGTCATATCGCCTTCAATGACGGCAATTTTTAATTCGCTGCTCAATGCTTCTAGAGTTTGTTCTAATAGCACCGTTTTACCAGCACCAGGACTACTCATAATGTTTAAACAAGTAATTCCCCACTCATCAAAATGAGCGCGATTGTGGTCTGCTCCGGTTTGGTTGGCGTGAAGTAAATTTATTTCCAAGGCTGCGTCAAAGGTTTGGTGCATAATCTAAATACTCAACTCTATCAATTTTTAATTCCCTTCCCGACCTAATATCATCCATCGGCGACTTACATTGAGGACAAGCGTATTGAATGCCTATTTCTGGGTGATATTCAGCTTGGCAACTATGGCAAAATGCTATTAGTGGTGTTTCTTGAATAACCAATTTTACCCCAGCTAAAAATGTGCTTTTAGTTTGCACTTCAAAGGCAAATTGCAAACTAACAGGTTCAACACAAGTAAACTTACCAACAATTAAATGAATGCAAGAGATTTGAGGATTTTCTGGTTGACTTTCTTGCCAATTTTTAACAGTCAAAATTAGCGCCTTAGTCATGTCCGTTTCGTGCATTAATTAGTCCACTCCTTAACTAATTCTGGTTGCGCGTAAGGGTGAATATAATCGGGTTTTTGTTTCCTTGGTAATTGTCCTGATACTACCAAGTGACCCATCGTATCGCAAATTACCCTAGCTGCTAATAATGCCGTCATATCGCTGACATCGTAAGGTGGCGAAACTTCCACCACTTCTAAACCACAAATAGGCGCGCGTTGGATAATTTTGCCAAGCATATACAAAGCTTCGCGCGGTAACAAACCACCAGGTTCGGGCCAGCCAGTACCAGGAACAAACCCCGCATCAATGCAATCAATATCAAAGCTGATATAAACGCAATCTGTACCGTCTAAAGCTCTTTCTAAAGCAAAGTCTACAGCGTAATCTAAACCTTTTTCTGTAATATCTGTAACTGTTAAGATATTACTTGCTTTTTCTCGATAAAACTTTACGCCTTCGCGGGGAACTTGCCAACCGCCAATCCCTAATTGAACTAAGTTTTTAGGGGGAGCATTTTTAATATTTGTAGCATGAAACCAAGGACAAGTGTGCATTCTCTCGTCTAAATCTTTCTCTTGAGTATCGACATGGCGATCGAAGTGAATAATCCCAACTTTTTTATCGCCCAAATGCCGACAAATACCCCGTACTGTGGGATAACCAATAGAATGATCTCCGCCTAAAATAATTGGAAACGCACCAGAACTAAAAATATGAGCAATGCCTTTAGAAATTTGATCGAAAGACTTTTCATTATTGGCGGGAATTGTAAAAATATCTCCCACATCGCATAAAGTAATTTGTTCGCGTAAATCTACCCCCAATTCAAAACTATAGGGAGTATAAAGCGCGGAAATACGGCGGATACCTTGGGGTCCAAAACGAGTACCGGGGCGATAAGTTGTGCCAGAATCGTGAGGTACACCAACTACAGCTACATCAAATTCGCCAACTCTGCGGACATCTTCAATGTAAGGTGCTTTTAAAAAAGTATTGATTCCGGCATAGTGAGGTAATTCGCCGCGAGAAAAAGTAGGAATAGAGCGATCGCCGATACTTTCTGCCCCTTCTAATCCAAATTCTAAGCCTTTAGATACTTCTTGTTGCCATCCTGTTAAAGGTAGTTGCCTTTCTCTCTCTAAAGCTCTTTCCGCCTCGCTGGGAGCCTGCTGGGGATGAGATTCTAAACTTTCTTCTAGAGGGCGATCGCGATCAGTCATTTTAACTACTCCCTGGTATAAAACTGCATTCTGGCAACAAAAAACCCAGGAGTCAATAACAGTTGCGTAACTGTTACTGTTTCTCCCGGGCTTTTCCCCCGCCGTGTAACTAATATTTTCTAAATATCAGTTGCTTCTCTTGGACCTGACGCTTAAATTTTCTGCCACGAGCAAACATTTAAACCGGAACCCTAGAAGCCAATTAAGTTTTTTGTTTTAGCTAGTAATCTAAACTATTACTATAGCTAGTGCTAATTGATAGTAATATCAGTTTTTTCTAAATTGAAGTGTATTTATAAATACAAAATGTCAACTATTGAATCTAAAAGTTATAACTCTCTAACCTATGCGCCCAAAACAATCGCTAGAGCCAAGCGGAGTTTATTTTGTTCGCCTTTCAAAGTACAGTTGTTGGTAAAGATGCGTCATCAAAGCGTACCGATAAATGCGATCGCATCCCTTGCTGGGCTAGAAAATGGCTATACGCGCCGCTCGATATCGGAACTCGCCGCCGAAAATGCTTTAGGGTGGTTAATTCAAGTGGGTATACTGCGCCGCGAAGTAGATGGACAGGGAATTACTGATAGTTTTCGCCTTACACCCCTAGGTAGCCAGCTAATAGAACAATACGCTGATAGTGACTGGCAGCCATCAATGGGCGAAGTTTTTTCTAATGCCTTAAATCAATGGTTTAGATTACCCTTATAAAATTGGTGGCAATTAGTAGTTACAAACAAACACGATTGGGGAAGAATAAAACAAACAGTGCATCTTTTAAAATCTTCACCCGCCGCAATGGGTAGCTGCTTATGAAATCTTTAATGGTAGTGGGAACAACATCCCACGCTGGAAAATCTCTATTGACTACCGCTATATGTCGAATTATGTCGCGACGTGGCTGGCGAGTAACGCCTTTTAAAGGTCAAAACATGGCTTTGAATGCCTATGTAACTGCTAGTGGTGGAGAAATTGGTCATGCTCAAGCGGTGCAAGCTTGGGCTGCCGGGACGCACCCAACGGTAGAAATGAATCCAATTTTACTTAAACCCCAAGGTGATATGACGTCACAAGTCATTCTTAAAGGTAAAGCCGTAGGGAAAGTAGGAGCCGCCGATTATTACCAGCAATATTTTGATATAGGTTGGCAAGCAATTCAAGAATCTTTGCAGCAGTTAAGTACAGAATTTGATTTGATTGTTTGTGAAGGTGCGGGAAGTCCAGCAGAAATTAATCTCAAACACCGCGATTTAACTAATATGCGGGTAGCAAAGTATTTAAACGCGCCAACACTACTCGTAGTAGATATCGAGCGAGGCGGCGCTTTTGCCCATGTAGTAGGAACTCTAGCTTTATTAGAACCAGACGAACGGGCTTTAATTCGTGGCATAATTATCAATAAATTTCGGGGAATGCGATCGATTTTGCAACCAGGAATTGAATGGTTAGAAAACTATACAGGAATACCTGTAGTTGGTGTAATTCCTTGGCTAGAACAAGTATTTCCGGCCGAAGATTCTTTAGATTTATTTGAGCGCAAAACTTCTTCCTCTCAAGGGGATCTTAATATTACGGTTCTGCGCCTACCGCGAATTGCCAATTTTACCGACTTCGATCCGCTAGAATCAGAGCCTACAGTATCTTTGAAATATCTCCATCCCAAACAAGAATTAGGACATCCCGATGCGGTAATTATTCCTGGTACTAAAACTACCATTGCAGACTTGCAAGTGCTGCAAAAAACTGGCATGGCAGAAGCAATTAAAAACTATGCAGCTTCAGGAGGTACAGTTTTAGGAATTTGCGGCGGCTATCAAATGATGGGGCAATATTTAACCGATCCCGATCGCTTGGAGAGCGAATATACCAAATGCGAAGGCTTAGGGTTATTGCCGATCAAAACTATGATTACCGATTACAAAGTTGCCAAACAAAGGCAAGTAACTTCAAACTTTCCTCAAAGCGGCTTGCCTGTAGCTGGGTACGAAATTCATCAAGGGCGATCGCGTTTAATTGACCCCGATGCAGGCACAAGCGATTACCAGCCCTTATTTGACGATTCTAGCCTCGGCTTAGTAGATAAAGATCAATTAGTTTGGGGTAGTTATATGCACGGATTGTTTGATAATGGGGCATGGCGGCGGGCGTGGTTAAATCGTCTCCGGCAACAGCGCGGGTTGAAGTCTTTACCTACAGGCATTCCCAACTATCGAGAACAAAGAGAAAGTATGTTAGATGCCTTAGCAACTAGCATTGAAGCTCATTTGAATTTAAACGATATTTTGAAATAAAAATCATGGTTTGCGTACATTTTTTACCCGACAATATCTCCACCGAGGCAGAAGCCGGCGAATTAATCTTAGATGTCGCGGCGCGGTGCGGAATAACTATTTCTACAGGCTGCTTGATGGGTACTTGTCATGCGTGTGAGGTAGAGATAGACGATGGTCATGCAATTCGTGCTTGTATTACTGGCGTACCAAGCGGGCGATCGCATTTAACAATTAATCTTTACAGCGATCCTACTTGGTAAGCCAACAAAAAACCTGACAAGTTTTAGTAAAACTTGTCAGGCATCAGTCACAACAGCTTATTTGTTTGGTTGGGGAGTCATCCGCAAATAAGGCTTGATTTCTTCATAACCCTTGGGAAACTTCTCTTTCAACACTTCTGGATCTTTTAATGATGGAACAATTACGCAATCGCCGCCATCAGACCAGTTAGCCGGAGTTGCAACGCTGTAGTTGTCTGTTAGTTGCAATGAATCTATTACTCGCAAAATTTCATCAAAGTTGCGTCCAGTACTAGCAGGATAAGTTAGAGTCAAGCGCAGTTTTTTCTGCGGATCGATAATAAATACCGATCGCACGGTTAAAGTATTGTTAGCGTTGGGGTGAATCATATCGTACAAGTCGGAAACTGTGCGATCGGGGTCGGCTAAAATTGGATAGTTTAATTTAGCGCCCTGAGTTTCCTCAATATCTCCTACCCAGCCATTGTGAGATTCAACATTATCAACGCTTAATGCCAAGGCTTTAACATTACGCTGATCAAATTCTGGCTTGAGATGGGCTACTTGTCCGAGTTCTGTCGTACAAACTGGGGTAAAGTCCGCCGGGTGAGAAAATAGCACTACCCAACTATCGCCAGCCCATTCATATAAATCAATATCGCCGTGCGTAGAAGCTTGTTTAAAGTTAGGGACTGTATCTCCTAATCTTAACGCCATGAATTGTTACCTCTGCTCAAAAAGTCCTGTTGTCTACTTAGCGATCATGCCATAAAAGCCCGGTTTTCCGATCGGATTGTAGAGGATTTCATGAAATTTTAATAAGCGGGTGCAGCCAAGCAAGAAATAGTTATGCCCAAAATCGAACCAACAATTACCTGAAAAGGTGTATGCCCAAGTAATTCTTTTAAACGGTCTTCATTAAATTCGTGGTCTTTGCTAAATAATTCGTCAATCATTTGATTGAGAATTCGGGCTTGCTTGCCTGCCGCTTGACGCACTCCTGCCGCATCGTACATGACAATAACAGCAAAAATAGTTGCGATCGCAAATTCAGGACTTCCCCACCCAGTCGTTTGTCCGACCCCCGTTGCCAAAGAAGTTACCAGCGCCGAATGAGCGCTAGGCATTCCGCCTGTCGTGACTAAAACGCGGACGTTGAACTTGCGATTTTTGGCTAAGTCAATAATCAGCTTTGAAGCTTGAGCAATCAGACAAGTTATGACAGCAATATATAGCACGCTGTTATTTAAAATGTCGCCAAAATCCTGCATGGTGTTTTAAATAGAGTTTAGTGAGTGCGGCTAGTAATATAGTGCGCGAGTTCTTTTAAGGGTATCGCTTTGTCTCCAAAGGGCTTTAATTGAGCTATAGCGGCGGCTATTAGCTGTTGTGCCTGACTTTTTGATTCTTCTATACCCCACAAGCTAGGATAGGTTACTTTCTGCGCTTGTAAATCTTTTCCCGCAGTTTTGCCTAATTGTTCTTGAGTTGAAGTGATATCCAAAATGTCGTCAATAATTTGAAATGCCAAGCCGATATTTTGCGAAAAGCAAGATAGCCTTTGCAAGTCTTCCCCGGTCATTCCTGCTAAAACTCCCCCACAAACAACACTTGCTTCTAGTAATGCCGCCGTTTTATGGTTGTGAATAAAGTTCAAGGTTTCTAAAGAGACATCAGCCTTGCCTTCTGATTCTAAATCAACTACCTGACCGCCTACTAACCCCGCCGCACCAACCGCCCGTCCTAGCTTGGCTACTACCTGTAAAACTCGCTCGGCGGGTACATTGGAAGTATTCACAGCCACAAATTCAAAAGCATAAGCTAGTAAGCCATCGCCAGCCAAAATCGCAATATCTTCGCCATAAACTTTATGATTAGTCAATTTACCCCGGCGATAGTCGTCATTATCCATCGCTGGCAAATCATCGTGAATCAATGACATGGTATGAATCATTTCTAAAGCACAGGCGGTAGGCATCGCCATTTCTAACGTTCCGCCAGCCATTTGGCAAGTAGCAAGGCAAAGAATCGGACGCAATCGCTTACCGCCAGCAAGCAAGGAGTAGCGCATTGCCTCATATATCTTTTCTGGGTAGACAACAGAAATCGCCTGGTTTAAGGCTGCTTCTACAAGGCTTTGATGCTCTTGCAGATAAGCTGATAAAGAAAATTGAGCTTTTTCTGAAGTCATTTGCAGATTATCCATTGCTACCATTGGTTACTTCCTCAAGCTGCGGTTACATCCGTAATAATTTTACGGGGCTTTGGGGAACATAATTTAGGAAATTTTATGGGATTGGCAATAACTAAGTACAGTATTTTGCAGCAATATGGCTCTAGTCATCGGGCCAATGCCGCCGGGGACAGGAGTAAGATAAGAGGCAATTTGTTGGACTGAAGCAAAATCTACATCTCCAACTAAACGGCTTTTGCCTGTATTAGCATCCGTAACACTATTAATTCCCACATCGACAACTACCGCTCCCGGCTTCACCATTGAATCAGTGATTAATCCAGCAAGACCTACGGCAGGGATGAGAATATCAGCTTGCTTTGTAATAGATTCTAGGTTATCAGACTTGGAATGAGCTACAGTAACGGTTGCATCTGCTTCTAGTAGCATCAATGCTAAAGGCTTGCCAACTAAGATACTTCTCCCTACAACAACGGCTTTTTTGCCTTTGATTTCGATATTGTATTCCTGCAACAATCGCATAACCCCGGCGGGGGTACAACTGCGTAAACCGGGTTCTCCTCTTAGCAATCGTCCTAAATTAAGCGGGTGCAGCCCATCAACATCTTTATTAGGCTCTATTTGGTGTAGCAGGGTAACGGCATCTAAGGGTTGTGGTAAGGGTAACTGTACCAAAATTCCATCTACCCGTTCATCTTGATTTAGCGCTTTAATTACCTGTTCTAGCTCAGGTTGGCTAGTATTTGCCGGAAAATGCCGACCAAAGGAATTAATGCCTACTTTTTCGCAGTCTCGCTCTTTATTTCGCACGTAGGCAGCGCTGGCATGGTTATCTCCGACCATAATTACGGCTAAACCGGGGCTACGTCCTATTTGCGGTATCAAAGCTTGAATGCGCTCTAATAGCTCTATTTGCAGCTTTTGGGCTAGAGCCTTACCATCTAATAACTTGGCGGTGGTACTCATTAAGATTACACAAAGATTTTTCGGGAAAACTATATTAATGAATTAGAGTTTTTTCTAACTACAGCAAAGATATTTTACCTTTAGCTAGAAACAGCAGATAAAAATATATTTATCTATACTTTGGATGTTGACTGTAGATATTTAACGCTGTGACTCTACTTAACTTATATATTTTTATATGAAAGTGCAACCAACAAAAAGCTTCTATCTAATAACTTGTAGTCTTTGGGTTATCGGTGGTTTAGTTAGTTGTAGTGGCTTAGGAAACTCTAGCTTTAATGGCATCAATCTCAGAAATGTAACTAATATCAGCAACCTCAAGGCGCCAAACAATCAAGGTATAGTATATTTGCAAGGACAAGTAACTAATATTGTGCCACTATCTCAACCTTGGCAAGCTTATCAGATGCAAGATTCTAGCGGCACAATTTGGGCGATAACTAGCCAAAAAGGTTTGAAAATCAAAGACAAATTATTAATTAAGGGTAATCTGCGCTATCAGAGTATTCCGGTAGAAAGTCAAGAATTAGGCGACTTTTATGTTGAGGAACAAGAAAGAATCGAACATACCCCAGCATCACAGTCATGAGGGAAGGAACTATCAAGGTAGCGATCGCAATTCTCTACCAAAATAACCAATTTTTAATGCAATTGCGCGACGATATCCCCAACATAGTCTATCCCGGACACTGGGGCTTATTTGGCGGACACCTAGAATCAGGGGAAACTCCTGATATTGCTGTAAAACGAGAATTATTAGAAGAAATCGGTTATACACCACCAAACTTAATTGAATTTGGCTGTTATCCAGATGAAAAAGCCGTTCGCCATGTTTATTATGCTCCGTTAACAGTAGAACTAAATCAGCTAGTTTTACACGAAGGTTGGGATATGGATTTTTTGACAATTGATAATATAAAACAAGGTAGCTATCGTTCGGAAAAAGCTAAGGGTATATATCCATTAGTTCCCACTGCTCAAAAGATTTTATTAGATTTTACTGATAAAGTAATTGATGCTTAAAAAACTGATACTTAAAAACTGGAAAAGTTATCGTTATGCTGAACTTTTTATTGATCCTTTAACCGTTCTTATTGGTACAAATGCTAGTGGAAAATCAAACGCTCTTGATGGGCTAGAGTTTTTAAATAGAACTGCATTAGGGAAAGATATTCAATCAGCTTTGTTAGGTGATGAAACCCTTTGTTCTATTCGAGGTGGTGTAGAGTGGGCAGCATTTAAACCTGAAAATCAATTTACATTAGAAGTATTAGTACAGGGTAGCAATGAGCGGGTAGACTACCTCTACAGTATTACTATAGAAACCAAACCTCGCGTTCAACTTTTAGCTGAGTCTCTAATAAGAATTACAAAAAGACCAAAAACAGACAAAAATCCTCATAAAATTTCTTTGTTTCAAGCAGATAGTGACTCACCAGATAATCCTAGTATAGTTGCACGACTTTATAACACAAAGAAGGGTAAAACTAAAGATGTAAGACGCTCTAATTCTATACTAAGTCAGCTAACAGGGTTGATCTCTATTTCTCAAGATATTACTGAAGGTATTAGCATAGTTTCCCAAGTTTTAAAAAATATCTTTATTCTCGATCCTATTCCTTCCAAAATGCGTTATTTCTCACCTTTCTCTGACTATATACTTAGCGATGCTTCTAATATTGCTGGCATATTAGCAGCTTTAGCAGAACCTGAAAAAAGCCAGGTGGAAACAGAAATAACTAAATATGTTACAGATTTACCAGAACGAGATATTCAAAAAGTATGGGCAGAACCAGTAGGTAGATTTAAGAATGATGCAATGCTGTATTCTCAAGAAATGTGGGGACAAAATCAAGAACCTACCCTCATAGATGCGCGGGGAATGTCGGATGGAACGCTAAGATTTTTAGCAATTATTACAACATTACTAACACGTCCAGAAAACAGTCAAATAGTAATTGAAGAAGTAGACAATGGGCTTCATCCATCTCGTTCGGAATTGCTGATAAAAATGCTTCGAGAAATAGGAGAGCGTAGACAAATTGATATATTAATTACTACTCATAACCCAGCTTTATTAGATGCTTTAGGTTCAGAAATAATACCTTTTGTAGTTGTGGCGCACCGGGATAGTGAAACGGGAGAAAGCAAATTAACGCTACTTGAAAATATTAATAATTCACCTAAGTTGATGGCATCAGGAACATTAGGAAAACTTACGTCCCAAGGCTCTCTCGAACAAAGCCTTTCTAGGGTTAATTAGCTACAAGTATGAATAAAGTGCTAATTATTGATACCTCTATTCTTTGTGTTTATCTAGAAGTTCCTGGAAAAGACACTTGTGGATATAATAACAATCAATGGAATAAACAGCGCGTTGATGACTTACTAAAAACAGAAGAACAAAACTCAACAACACTTGTGCTTCCTTTAGCTGCGATTATAGAAACTGGCAACCACATTGCACAAGCCGGAACAAAACGTTATGAGATAGCTCAATCTCTAGCTGAAATTATACTCAAAACAGCAAAAGAGGAAACTCCCTGGGCAGCATTTACTGAGCAATCAGTTCTTTGGGATACACAAGGACTAAAAAACCTAGCGGCTGAATGGCCTAAGCTAGCGGGGCAAAGAATTTCTATTGGCGATGCTACTATCAAATCTGTAGCTGAATACTATGCTAGTAAAAGTTTTACTGTAGAGATACTAACAGGCGATGCAGGACTAAAGGCATATGAGCCAATAACTCCCGCCCCAACACCTCGCCGCCGAAAAAGCTAAAATTTGTCTTTAACTAAAACCAACGATTCAATGAATTTTACTCCTGCCGCGATCGCTTGGCACAATGGTAAACTTGTCAAACGCGAACAAGCTGCCCCATCCATCGCCAGCCATTCTCTACATTTAGGCGTTGGCGTATTTGATGGCATTATGGCTTACTGCAATAGCGGTTCTTACTATATCCATCGCTTGGAAGCTCATTTAGACCGTTTGCGTCATGGCTCATCGCAGATGGGATTAGAATTTAATTGGTCAAATACTAAGCTAAAATCGGGGCTTTTGGCGCTATTAGACTCAATACCTCTAAATAATTACTATATTCGTCCAATTGTTTACCGTAGCGGTGCATATCTAAACTTTAGCGATGATATGCCTGTAGATGTGACAATTTTGGCAGTAACTATCGCCCGTGACGAGGCATTGCCCCTTAGTTGTCATATCTCAAAATACGAGCGCGTTTCTGGTAAAGCGATTCCGGTAACGTGGAAGATATGCGGAACTTATGTAAATAGTTACCTTAGCCGCCGCGCTGCCCAAATGGATGGTTTTAATGATGCCATCATGCTTGATGCGGATGGTTTAATCACTGAAGCCTCCGCCGCTAATATTTTTTTCTTGCAATCCAACGCCGTTGTAACTCCTGCACTAAATGCTAATATTTTCCCTGGTATTACCCGCGCTACGTTGCTAGATATTGCTAAGTCGATAAATATTGAAGTAATAGAGCGCGATATTACACCTAACGAATTAGTAAATTTTGATGGCGCTTTCTTGGCTGCAACTATGATGGAATTAAAGCCAGTAGTAAGTATTGATAACTATAAATACGATTCATGCAGCCATCGACTATTCAGACAGTTTTTAACGGAATTTCGCCAAATTACTCATCAAAAGCCAAACTTTAGCTGATAGTTTTACTTAAGTATTTAACAAATCCCTGCTGTTTTAAAAACGATTGCACCACAGTAATTAAATCCATGCGATAAAGTCAATATTGAGCAACCTGCAACCTCTAGTCATGAACGTTTCGCCCTCTCCATCATCGCCAGACTCTAACCAAGGCAAACATACAATGCCTAACGCCGATTATCGAGAGTTAGAGCAAAAAAAACTCAGCCCGATGATGCAACATTATGTTGAAATCAAAGAACAGTATCCTCATGCGCTGCTACTGTATCGAGTTGGTGACTTTTTTGAAGTATTTTTTCAAGATGCTTGCACCGTTTCCGAGCAATTAGAGTTAGTTTTAACCAGCATCCAAGCAGGCAAAGAAATCGGACGAGTGCCAATGTCTGGCGTACCTCACCATGCCATAGACCGCTACTGTGCCATGTTAGTCGAAAAAGGATTTGCGATCGCAATTTGCGACCAAGTAGAAGATGCGTCCGTAGCAGCAGCGCAAAATCGGCAGGTGAAGCGCGAAGTAACCAAGGTAATAACTCCCGGTACGTTGCTTGATGAAGGAATGCTCAATGCTCGTCGCAACAACTTTCTCGCCGCCGTAGTCATGGCTGGAGAACATTGGGGTTTAGCTTACGCAGATATATCTACAGGAGAATTTCTCACGACTCAATCTAGCGGTTTAGAGCATTTAACCCAAGAATTGATGCGCTTGCAGCCGTCAGAAGTTTTATTTCCTACCAATGCCCCCGATTTGGGTAGTTTATTGCGTCCAGGTGAAAAGTCCGAACACTTACCTAGCTGCCTCCCTAGCTCTTTCTGCTATGCCCTGCGTAGTCAAACCCCTTTTACCCACCCCGAAGCTCGAAATCGGCTGTTGAACCGCTTTAGAATGCGTAGTTTAGAAGGTATTGGCTTAGAACACTTACCCCTTGCTGTACGGGCGGCGGGGGGATTGCTGGAATACTTAGAAGCTACCCAAAAAGAAAACCCTGTAGCCCTCCAGTTATTGCGGACTTACACCCTTACAGACTATTTAATTGTGGATAGCCAAAGTCGTCGCAATTTAGAAATTACCCAAACCGTCCGCGATGGAACTTTGCATGGTTCATTGCTATGGGCAATCGATAAAACCAGTACAGCAATGGGTGGTAGAGCTTTGCGGCGTTGGTTTTTGCAACCTTTGCTAGATATTAAAGGAATTAAAGGGCGCCAAGATACCATTCAAGAATTAGTCGAAGATACAGCGCTGCGTCATGACTTGCGGCAACTATTGCGGCAAATTTATGACTTAGAAAGATTAACCGGACGGGCAAGTTCGGGAAGTGCTAACGCGCGAGATTTGGTGTCTTTAGCTGATTCTTTATTAAGGTTGCCGGAAATAGCTAGGTTAGTAGAAAATGCCAAATCTCCGTATTTAAAGGCTTTGCAAAAAGTACCGCCAATTTTGGAACAGTTGGGGCATCAAATTCGCGCTCATTTGGTAGAATCTCCCCCGTTGTACCTCACTGAAGGCGGTTTAATTCGCAGTGGGATCAATTCTCAGCTTGATGACTTGCGCCTAACAGTCGAACAAGACAAACTATGGATTGCGAACCTAGAAGTTGAGGAAAAAGCCCGAACGGGAATCCCCAATCTCAAAGTTGGATTTAATAAAACTTTTGGCTATTACATTAGTATTTCGCGCTCTCGCGCTGACCAAGTTCCCGCTAACTATATCCGCAAGCAAACCCTCACTAATGAAGAACGTTATATTACGCCGGATTTGAAGGAAAAAGAAGCGCGAATTTTGACGGCGAAAGATGACCTTAATCGTTTAGAATACGAGGTTTTTTCGCTTCTGCGCCAAGAAGTCGGGGAAAGCGCAGAAATTATTCGCAATACATCTCGTGCGGTGGCGGCGGCAGATGTTTTATGTGGTTTTGCTGAAGTGGCGGTTTATCAAGGCTACTGTCGTCCGCAAATGGTGGAAGGGCGAGAAATAAAAATTGTTGATGGTCGTCATCCGGTAGTTGAGCAGTCTTTACCATCGGGCTTTTTTGTCCCAAATTCGACGATGCTGGGGTGGGAAGCAAACAGCCATAATACTCTAGAGAAGCCAGACTTGGTAATTTTAACTGGGCCAAATGCCAGTGGCAAAAGCTGCTATTTACGGCAACTAGGATTAATTCAGTTAATGGCTCAAGTAGGTTGCTTTGTTCCCGCAAAAGAGGCAATACTTGGAATATGCGATCGCATTTTTACTCGTGTTGGCGCAGTAGATGATTTGGCGACAGGACAATCTACTTTTATGGTAGAGATGAACGAAACTGCCAATATCCTCAATCACGCCACTTCTCAATCCCTAGTATTATTAGATGAAATTGGGCGCGGTACAGCAACTTTTGACGGGCTTTCGATTGCTTGGGCGGTAGCGGAGTATTTAGCAGCAGAAATTAAAGCACGGACTATTTTTGCCACTCACTACCATGAAATGAACGAACTTGCTTCGATGATGCCGAATGTTGCTAATTATCAAGTAACGGTAAAAGAATTACCCGACCAGATTATATTTTTGCACCAAGTTCAACCGGGCGGCGCAGATAAGTCTTATGGCATAGAAGCAGGAAGATTAGCGGGGTTGCCTTCAGTTGTGATTGGACGCGCTAAAGAAGTCATGGGGCAGATAGAAAAGCATAGTAAAATTGCCATCGGGCTAAGAGCAGGAATTAACGAGTTGTAAAGAACTGTTTGGCAACGCGATCGCATTGCTAAAATCATCAGTAAGCCCAGAGTAGTAGTTACTATTGTTACACTTGATTGCAGATTAGGTAACAAGCAAAAGCAACGTGATAATTTCAAATCTGGGCAGAAATTAATCATTTTTAGGAGAACATCGCTCGTGGCAATTCAATCTCAAGGACTACCATCAAACGATCGCACTCGTGAAGATATTAGCGAATATGTGGCGTATCTTCAACTACACATGGCTTTGCAAGCGCGAAACTTAGTTCCCACTCTCAACAAAACTGTAGGCGATAGCCGCGAACAACTGCTGCATCAAACTCAAGCAAATTTTGAAAAATTAGTATCTCGTCAAGCACTCTAAATAATTAACTTAGACCTGGCAACGCAACATCTAAGTTAATTAGTGCGAGGTCTAATTTGAGTGTCTAAAGAACTCAATCAATAGGGCGACGGCATAAACCCAGAAAGTGGTTAAAATAGGGGTGCAGCATCTTAATTAACTCTAGGCTGGATTCCAACCAGATGAATCATGACTTCAGTACTTCCTCAAAATCTAAACGTTGTTATTCGCACAGTTCAACGCCGTGATATAGAAGGAATTGAGCGTCTTTGTGCCGAATCTTTTGTGTCAGATAAACCGATAGAGGCTACAGAGCAAAATCAATTAAAACTACTGCGTCGCTGGTACGGGCTGCTGAAGTTTTTAAACTTGTTTCCCAACCCCCTGCAATACCATTTTTGTATTTACGTCGCCGAGCAAGCCAAGCGAGTCCAAGGGACAATTCAAATATCACCTTGCAATCGCACTCGTAGCACCTGGCGAGTAGAAAAACTATTGGTAGATGCTCAATCCCGCGCTCAGGGCGTTGGTTCAGCACTGCTACGCTACTGTTTTGAAGCAGTGGGCGAAGCTAGAACTTGGTTGTTAGAAGCTGATATTAATGATAAAGAATCTTTAGCTCTGTATCGTCAAAACGGCTTTCAAACTCTAGCTCAACAAACTTATTGGGAAATTACCCCGACTTTATTGCAAGAATTGGCGTTGCGCGAACCCGACTTGCCCAATCTTTTACCTGTAAGCAATGCCGATGCTCAATTGCTTTATCAGCTAGATACCGCCTCAATGCCGCCTTTGGTACGTCAAGTATTTGACCGCAACGCTGACGATTTTAAAACTAGCTTGCTAGGTGGCATAGTTCAAGCGATGCAACAATGGATAAATAAACTTGAAGTAGTCAGTGGCTACGTTTTTGAACCCCAACGCAAAGCCGCTATTGGTTACTTTCAAATTCGGATGAGTCGCCAAGGTACACAGCCTCACGTAGCTACCCTTACCGTCCATCCTGCCTATACTTGGCTTTATCCCGAACTACTATCTCAACTAGCTCGAATTGCTCAAGACCTGCCCCCTCAATCATTGCAATTAGCGTCCGCAGACTACCAGCAAGAAAGAGAAGAGTATTTAGAACAGATTGGCGCTAAAAGAGTAGAACACACTTTAATGATGTCGCGTTCGGTATACCACAAGCTGCGCGAATCTAAATTTGTGTCTTTAGAAGGATTGCAATGGTCAGAAATGTTGCAAGGATTTCAACCCGCCCGTAAGCCTGTAGCAGGTGGAATGTCTTGGCTAGGTCAACCCAAACAACAATTGTCTCCCATAGAAATCACAAACGAACCTATTAACTTAAATTCATCAGAACCTAATAGTTACTCCAATCAAGAGCTTCTGCCGCCAAATCTACCCGACTTAGGGCAAGAATAGGCATAGTACTTTAAAACCTATGTCATCAAGAATCTCAGCTTTGGGGTTGGATATTGGCAAAAAGCGCATTGGCGTAGCAGGTTGCGATGGTACGGGCTTAATTGCTACGGGGTTGACTACTATAGAGCGTCAATCTTTTGTTTTAGATGTAGCTCAATTGCAACAATTGGTGCTAGAGCGTACCGCGCAAATTTTAGTCGTAGGATTACCTTATACGATGAAGGGTGAATTGGGTTTTCAGGCAAAACAAGTGCAAAAATTAGCGCCTAAACTTGCTCAAGCTTTAAACCTACCAATAGAATATGTAGACGAGCGCCTGACTTCGGTAGAAGCCGAACAACTAATCAATCTAGAAAAAAAGTCTACGCACTTTATTGAGAAGGGACTAATTGATCGCAAAGCTGCCGCAATTATCTTACAACGCTGGCTAGACCTAAGACGCAGCAAATTAATAGGAGCTTTGGAGGCGAGTGCTAATGAGTAATGGGTAATTGGTAATAGTAGCAAATCAATACAAGCGTTGGTTTGGCCTCCCTAAAAACAATAGTGCAGTTTAACTCGCATCCCGTGATATCCTGAAAGCTGACAAATAGTACCTAAATAAACGCGCAAGTTATTTAGTTGCTGTTGTTATTAATAAATTGACAGTCCCCCATCGTCTATGTTTCCATCCCCTGAAGAAAACGATCCATCTCCAACAGCTTCCATCACCCTTACCGATGAATCTGGGCGAAGTCTTCCCTGTTATATCGAGCGATCGCTATTTGTAGGGGATATTGAATATGTATTGCTACTACCAGAAGACTCAGCTATCGAAATTTTCGCATGGCATGGCGATGGAGACGAAGAAGAAGCAGTTCCCATCGAAGATGACGAAACCATCGACGAAATATTTACTACTGCCGAAGCTGTACTAGCTGAACAAAATTTGATTCTCCGGCGTACAGCTTTCGCGCTCACAGTGGCGGGCGAACTTCCCCCGGTAGAAGATGCGGAATTATTTACTTTAGAAATTGAGGAAGAAGGCTCGGAGTTAGAACCAGAGCAATTGCAATTGCTGTCAAACTTCTACCATCAAGAGCAAGAATACTCAATCTATACGCCCCTGGATCCTTTACTCTTTTTTGCCAAAATGAACGCCGGAAAGCCGGAACTACTCTCCCAAGAAGAATTTGGTAAAATTCAGCCATTACTAGAAGAACAGTTATTTGACGAGATGGATTGAAGGGTAGTTATTTAGGGCATTAAACAAATGAAAGTAATGCAAAAAGCTTTCAAGTGGTCGCTTGTTTTACTCGTACCAGCCTTGGGAGCAGTTACTTGGTTAGGTTGGAATTGGTGGAGTGGAGCGACTTCTCCTACCGAAACCAATCGCGTAGTTTCTATTGCCGTCAAACCAGGAACTGCTGCCCAGCAAATTGGACAGCAGTTAGAAGCGGCGGGGGTAATTCGTTCTAGCCAAGCTTGGAACTTGTGGACGCGCTACTTGCAAAAACAAGAACCCAATGGAGGCTTTAAAGCAGGAAACTATCTCATACCGCCAAATCAGCCGCTACCTGCGGTTGCCAAGCAAATTTGGCTTGGTGAAGTTGTGGAGCTAAGTTTTACAATTCCTGAAGGCTGGTCGTTACGGCAAATGGGTGAATACTTTGAAAAACAAGGCTTTTTTTCTGCTCAAGAATTTTTGGCAGAAACAAAAAAAATTCCCAAAAGCGAGTATTCGTGGTTGCCTGCTAACTTACCTCACCTGGAAGGCTTTTTGTATCCCGATACTTACAAGCTAAATAGCGATAGCGTTACTCCCAAAATTGTTGTAAGGCAAATGCTCAATCAATTTCAAGTTGTAGCTTTGCCTGTATACAAAGAAGGTAAAAATAAAACAGATTTAGATTTGTTAGAGTGGGTAACTTTAGGAAGCATTGTAGAAAAAGAGGCGGTAATTCCCCAGGAGCGATCGCGCATTGCCGGAGTATTTGCTTCTCGCTTGCGTAAAGGGATGCTATTACAAACCGATCCGACGGTAGAATATGCCCTGAATATTCGCCAAACTAAAGAAAAACCTTTAACTTTTGCTCAAATCAAAGTTGCCAGCCCCTACAATACCTATGTTGTTCCTGGCTTACCGCCTACACCCATTGCTAGTCCTGGTATTGCTAGTTTAAAAGCCGCCTTGTACCCTGAAAAGACTCCTTATCTTTATTTTGTAGCCCGTTACGATGGTACTCACGTATTTAGCAAAACTTTGAGCGAACATACGGCGGCGCAAGTAGCTATTCGCCGACAGGTTTCGGCAAATTGAACCCAATTAAAAGTATGGTTATTGCATCACTACCGCCTAATTTTCCCTACTCTCCACTTACCCACTAGCAAAATATGGCATGGAACAAATATTTACAGCCAGACTTGAACTTACAAAGCTCAGTTTTAAGTTTGACTCCCGATATTATCAAGCAGTACGAGCTTAAAGGGCTAGTTTTAGATGTAGATGAAACCCTTGTACCAACAAAAACAACCTCCGCCTCCCCAGAATTACAAGATTGGGTTGAAAGCATTAGGCAAACAACGGCATTGTGGCTAGTGAGTAATAACCTTAGCGATGTTCGTATTGGTGGTATTGCCCGCTCTTTAAACTTGCCCTATACTTTAGGCGCGATTAAACCATCGGTGCGTAAATTGCGACAAGCAGTTACAGCAATGGATTTACCTGTAGAACAAATTGCCATGGTAGGCGATCGCTTATTTACCGATGTTATTGCTGGCAATCGTCTGGGAATGTTCACTATTTTAGTAGATCCCTTCCTCAATCCAGGGGAGGCAGTGCGCTCCTATCCAGTCCGCAATTTTGAGGTGCTAGTATCACAACTTTTAGGCGCTTCCATAATACCTAAACAGAAGTTAACAAAATAAGACGCTACTTCAGAAATATAAAGAAAATATTATAAGTTATTCATTTTTTAAAAATATCTGTAATGATAGATACAGTTCAAATAGAGTCAGCTTTATAAAGACTCTAGGCATAAATAATTATAAATACCTTGGTCAAGCGTCAGACTCATCTATAGAGGAACTGGCGCTTGACATTTGTCTATAAAAGATGTTTCAAACTATAGTTATAAAAATTGGTACTTCTAGCCTGACGCAACCGCAAACTGGACAACTTGCTTTATCTACAATCGCCACATTAGTAGAAGTTTTATGTCAGTTGCGGCAGCAAGGTCATCGGGTAATTTTAGTATCTTCGGGAGCAGTAGGGGTAGGCTGTGCGCGGCTGGGATTAACCGAAAGACCAAAAGAAGTAGCTCTTAAGCAAGCTGTCGCTGCTGTAGGTCAAGGACGGTTGATGCGGGTGTACGACGACTTATTTAATACCCTCAGTCAGCCGATTGCTCAAGTGCTGCTAACTCGCGGCGACTTAGTAGCCCGGAGTCGGTATATTAATGTTTACCGTACCTTTGCAGAGTTACTCAAATTAGGGGTAATTCCGATAGTAAACGAAAATGATACGGTAGCAGTTGATGAATTGAAGTTTGGCGATAATGACACTTTATCGGCTTTAGTGGCAAGTTTAGTAGAAGCAGATTGGCTGTTTCTGTTAACCGATGTCGATCGTCTTTATTCTGCCGATCCGCGATCGTTTCCCGACGCTCAACCAATTTCTTTGGTCAAAAACATCAACGAATTAGCCGAACAGGTACAAGAAGGCGATCGCCCCTCTAAGTGGGGTACAGGGGGAATGATCACCAAAATTGCCGCCGCTCGTATTGCTACCGCCGCCGGGGTGAGGACAGTAATTACTCAAGGGAATCCTTATAATATTATAAAACTCTTACAGGGAGAAGCTTTAGGGACGGAGTTTGAACCCCAAAAAGAGCCAAATAAAGCCCGTAAACGTTGGATTGCTTACGGTTTAGTACCAATGGGTAAGTTAACTTTAGATAAAGGGGCGATTAAAGCTATTGCTCAAGAAAGAAAGTCTTTACTAGCAGCAGGAATTACCTCTGTAGCGGGAAAATTTGATAGTCTTGAAGCGGTGGAATTATGCGACTTTAACGGTAAAGCGATCGCTAGAGGCATTGTCAACTACAACAGCAGCGAACTCCAACAGATTTTAGGACGGCATTCGAGCGAAATATCAACTATTTTGGGCTATACTGCGGCGGAAACCGTAGTTCATCGCGATAACCTGGTCTTGACTTAACTAGGGCGATACTTTTTGTCATTTGTAATTTGCACTACAGTTGTAGATAATTTTAAGGAGCTTGGGAACGTTTACGGTAGTGATGGTAACGAGCAAGAGCTTGATGGTGTCGGCGCCAAAAAGACCAATGGAAGATCAAGTCTAAAGACCAAGAG
>JAESGR010000324.1_pt1 | contig 49511 bp, 44 predicted proteins | sample 9269771 | NCBI WGS metagenome assembly JAESGR01 (sample SAMN15739572, study PRJNA653492) | algae metagenome | isolation source: Chroococcus sp. CMT-3BRIN-NPC107 and co-occurring heterotrophs from well... | place: USA: Clark Mountains Wilderness, California | collected 2010-04-18 | reverse complement strand
CTTCTGGCTGACCACGATCTCCTTGGGCACGCCGTTCATCAGGTCGCGGCCCCTGATCTCCATGAGTTTGCCCTCGCCTTCCTCGGGAAGGCAGGCCGAGCCGATCGACTTCTTGATGTTCTCCGCGGTGGTGTCGCCGATCAGCAGGTTATGGTTGCGGCGGACATAGTTGATGATGGCCTCGTCCATCTTGTTGCCGCCGACCCGGACCGATCGGGCATAGACGATGCCACCAAGCGACATGATCGCCACCTCGGTGGTCCCGCCGCCGATGTCGACCACCATGGAGCCGCTGGGCTCGGTGACGGGCAGGCCCGCTCCAATCGCCGCAGCCATTGGTTCCTCGATCAGCTGCACCCGCCTGGCCCCTGCCCCCTCCGCGCTCTCCTGGATCGCGCGGCGCTCCACCGCCGTCGAGCCGGTGGGCACGCAGATGATGATCGACGGTGCGGCGAAGCGGCGGCGCCTGTAGGCCTTGCGGATGAAATGCTTGATCATCTCCTCCGCGACCTCGAAGTCCGCAATGACTCCGTCGCGCAGGGGCCGGATCGCCTCGATGTTGCCGGGCGTGCGGCCGACCATCTGCTTGGCTTCGTTGCCGACCGCGAGAACCTGCTTGCGTCCCTTGATGGTCGTGATGGCAACCACGGAGGGCTCGTTGAGTACGATGCCCTTGCCCTTCATGTAGACAAGCGTGTTGGCTGTCCCGAGATCGATCGCGAGATCGGTCGAGAAGATCCCGAGCAGTCTGGAAAGGAACATCCGGGCGAGGTCCGCAGCGCTGCAAGCAGGCCGGGGGCAGCGCAACCCTCCGGCGAACAAGCAGTGCCAGAAAAAAAGTCACGGTTCCATGGCGACCCGCCTGCGACAGGTTCGCCGCCACCGTCATGTGCCCGAAATCGGAGCCCAACCGCCGGTGGAGGTGGGAGCGAACTGCGGAATGTGCGCGAGGCTCACCACCGAGCCGGCATCGGCCCCGAGCACGGTCTGCCAGTCATAGGCCTCCGTCAGGACCACGCCGGCTCCCACGACGTTGGCACCGGCTGCACGGGTGAGCGCGATCGCGCCCTTCAGGCTGGAGCCGCTCGCCACCACATCGTCCACCACCACGGCACGCTTGCCGTCGAGCAGCGAAATGGCCCGGCGGTCGAGCAGGAGGCGCTGCTCGCCCTTGGAGGTGATCGAGGTGATCGGCTCGACCAGCGCGTCGGCCAGATGGATCTTCGGCGACTTCTGCAGGACGACGTACTGGTCCAGGCCGAGCGCCCGGCTGACCTCGATGGCGATGGGAATGCCAAGCGTTGCTGCGCCCACGATCACATCCGGCCGGTGCGACTGCAGCCGCGCCGCAAGTTCACGGCCGACATGCGTCAGAAAGTCCACGCCCAGGTCGATCACCATCATCAGCGAGATGGCGAAGTCCGGCTTGATCGCGACCAGCGGCAGGTCGACGGCACGTCCGGCGATGTCGACCGTCCAGTGATGCTCGGTGACGGGGGAAGGGTTCATGACGGGCGGGCCTCATGGCTGGGAAGGCTGCGTTCGACGGAGAGCCCGACCTGCCGCCAGGTCGTGCGCTTGGTGGCTGCATCGAAGCCGTTGACGGTGAGCGAGGTGGAGATCGCCTGGGCCATCCGGATCGACTGGACCAGGAGCGGCACGCCGCGCGCCAGCGCGTAGCGGAGGCGGGTGTGGAACGGTACGCCGTCGATCTCCATGCCTCGTGCCCGCTGGGCGTCCGCGATGCGCAGGAACTCTTCGCGCAGCATCGGGATGATGCCGAAGATCAGGGACAGGACCAGCGTCACCATGGGGGGGAAGCGGGCAGCGCTGGCGGCGGCGAGGATCGAGCCCGGCGTGCTCGTCTCCATGACGAAGAAGAAGGCGCCGGTCGTCGCCACCAGGCGAGCGGCCATGCGCAGGGCCACCGGGACCGCCGCCGCAAGCGGTTGGCCCTGCAGCGTCATGTTGAGCGACCAAGTCAGGAGCACCATCAGGACCAGGATGGCGCTGCCCTTGAGGTATCCTCCCACGCCCGGCACGCGCGCCGCCACGAGGCCGATCACGACAAGTGCGGCGATGACCAGCGCCGGCAGCGGCTCGGAGACGATCCAGGCGGCGATCATCACCAGGAAGGCTGCAGCGAGCTTGACCAGGAAGTTCAGCTGATGGAGCCGCTTCATGATGCTGCCCGCCAGCGCTCGCGGGGAGACGGCCAGCCCAGCGACATGAAGGCTTCCGACGTCCAGCCACCGTCGGTCGGTCCGTCGAAGGCGATCCGGCCTTCGTCCAGGATCAGGAGCCGGCCGCACAATTCGTCGACAAGGTCGAGGTCGTGGGAGATCAGCACCACCGACCGGCCCGCTCCCAGCATGTCGTCCAGGAAGCGGTCGAGCATGGCGCGGCCGCGGACGTCACGGGCCAGGAGCGGCTCGTCCAGGATCGCCACCGCGCAGCCCGCCGCAGCGACACAGGCAAGGCCCAGCAGCGCCTGCTGACGTGCCGAGAGCGCGAAGGGCGTGGCTTCGGCTAGGTCCTCAAGGCCGTAGGGGCGGAGCGCTTCCAGGCCACGCTGCCGGACGGACGGGTCGGACATGCCGGATGTGGTTCCGGCCAAGCTGAAGGCGACCTCGTCGAGCACGGTCAGGTTGAACAGCATGCGGCGCATGTTCTGGGGCAGATAGCCGATGCGGCGGGCACGGCGCGCCGTCGTCCATCTGGAGCTGTTCTCGCCCTCGATGGCGACGGTGCCGGACGCGGTGGCCGCCATGCCCAGGATGGCCTGGATGAGGGTCGACTTGCCGGCCCCGTTGCGGCCGATCAGGCCGACGATCTCGCCAGCACGGATCGAGAAGGAGACGTCGCGCAGGACCGGCTCGCCGCTAGGACGGGCCAGGCGCGTGCGCAGTTGGTCGGATTCGAGCAGGACCGCGCCGGTGGCAGCCGATGGGCGAACGGACTGGCGGTGGCGCCTGGGCGGGAGGACGCCGGCGTCCAGCCAGGGAGCCTGCAACGACAGCGCCTCGTGGGCCGGCCAGCTGGCGCCGATCCTGCCGCCCGAAAGGAGGTGCACCTGCCGGATGGAGCGGGCCAGTGAAGCGGCGTCCTGGTCGGCGGCCAGAACAAGCGGGATCTGGTCCCGGACGGCCAGCAGGGCCTCGTCGAGGCGGGCACGGGCGGCTGGATCCAGCCCCGTGGTCGGCTCGTCCAGCACCAGGAGCTGCGGGTGTGCCGCAAGCGCGGCCGCCAGCACGACCAGACGCCGCTCACCTCCGGACAGGGTCAGCACGCGGCGGCCTGACAGCGGCCGGAGTTGCAGAGCGATGAACAGTTCATGCAGTCGGTCGCGGATCTGCGGGCGGGGCAGGCCGCGGTTCTCCAAAGGTGCCGCGACGACGTCCTCGACCTCCAGATCCCAGAGCTGGTCGTCCAGGTTCTGGAAGACGATGCCGATGCGCGAGAACAGGTCTGCACGCGGCAATTCCAGGACGCTCTGGCCGAACAGGCGGATGTCGCCTGCGTACCGGTCGGCATGGTTCAGCCGGGGGATGATCCCGCACGCAGCGGCAAGAAGGGTCGACTTGCCGGTGGCCCCGGCGCCGCAGACCAGAGCACCCTGCCCCGGCTCCACCTGCAAGGCAGCGCCGGCCAGGACATCACGGTCGCCGAAGCCCACGTTCAGATCCACGATGGAAAGCACGCCGGCCTTCGACCTCCAGGTTGCAGGGGAAAGCGAACGTCAGAAGCGTGTGAAGCCGGAGGGTTGCGCGCTCTTCAGGATCTTCAGGGCGGGCACCACCAGGAGCGGCGTGCCGATGACCATCGGGACGACGTCGGACAGGCCCAGATAAGTGAGGCCCCACAGGAATGGAAAGATGCCGAGATAGGCCAGGCTCGCCGCCACGACGATCACCATGCCCACGCCCACCAGGAGGCAAACCAGGGCGATCTTCACCAGCGTGCCACGGCCCATCCTGGTCTTGGCCGGGTCGAACATCAGCCCGGGGATGAAGCCGGTCAGCCCGACCGCGATCCCGTCGACGATCAGGGAATGAGCAGGGATGAAGGTGCCGGCGAGCAAGGACCAGATGACGGTGCCGAGATAGCCGCAGATGAAGCCGCTCTTCGAGCCCAGCAGGATGCCGATGAGCGGCGGCAGGAAAGCGAAGATCCGCCACTGGATCACGCCGGGAACCAGCTGGATGGGGTTGGCATAGGCCCACAACACGCCGGTCGCCGCAGCCCCCACCAAAGCGAGGACAATCGGAAACAGCGTGTTCTTTTCCTGAGTGTAGGCAGTCGCCATGGGTCTCATCCGTTCAGCAGAGGACGCTGCCCACCAGCAAGATGAGGACCAGTCACCCGCCCGGTCCGCCGTGAAGGGGGTCCAGGCAGGTGACTGCACAGAAAACAGGCAGAAATCAGGCCGACAGGGCGGCAGGTGCCGTCTTGTTGCGCTTGGTGATCAGCTTGTTGAGCGCTGAAATGTAGGCGCGTGCCGACGCCACGATGATGTCGACGTCGGAGGCCTGGCCGTTCACGGACCGGCCGTTCTCCTGGAGCTTGACCGAGACGACGGCCTGGGCGTCGGTGCCCTCGGTGACGGCATTGATCTGGAAGACCTGCAGCTCGGCCTGGTGGGGTACCAGCCGCTCGATCGCCTTGAACGTCGCGTCGACCGGCCCGTCGCCCAGCGCCACCGAGGTCATGTGCTGGCCATTCACCTCCATGTCGATGGAAGCTTCCGGCTTGATGTCGGAACCGCACATCACGCGCAGACGGTTGAACTTGATCGTCTGCTCGCCCGTCTGGATCTCGTCGTCGACAAGGGCCACCAGGTCCTCGTCGTAGATATCCTTCTTCTTGTCGGCCAAAGCCTTGAAGCGGACGAACGCTTCGTTCAGCGCGTTGTCGCCCAGTTCGTAGCCCAGTTCCTCCAGCTTCTTCTTGAAGGCATGGCGGCCGGAATGCTTGCCCATGACCAGGCTGGAGCGATGCAGGCCGACATCCTCGGGCCGCATGATCTCATAGGTCTGGGCGTTCTTCAGCATCCCGTCCTGGTGGATGCCGCTCTCATGGGCAAAGGCGTTGGCGCCGACGATCGCCTTGTTCGGCTGGACGCTGAAGCCAGTGATCGCCGAGATCAGCCGCGACGCCTTCATGATGTCCTGCGACACGACCCGGGTCCGGTAGGGCAGCACGTCCGGCCGGGTGCGCACCGCCATCACCACTTCCTCGAGCGCAGCATTGCCGGCACGCTCGCCGATCCCGTTGATGGTGCACTCGATCTGGCGGGCACCGGCATTCACCGCGAGCAGGCTGTTGGCAACCGCCAGGCCCAGGTCGTTGTGGCAGTGAACGGAGATGACCGCCTTGTCGATGTTGGGGACCGTGTTGCGGATCTCGCGGATCAGGTCGGCAAACTCCTCGGGATAGGCGTAGCCCACCGTGTCCGGGATGTTGACCGTGGTGGCACCGCAGGCGATCGCCGTCTCGATGCAGCGGAACAAATAGTCCTTCTCGGTGCGCGACGCGTCCATCGCACTCCACTCGACATCGTCCGTATAGCGGCGGGCACGGGTGACGCTGTCGATGATCCGCTGGTGCACCTGCTCCTGGTCCAGGTTCAGCTGGAACTGCCGGTGCAGGGGCGAGGTGCCGATGAAGGTGTGGATGCGCTTGCGCTTGGCCGGCTGCAGGGCCTCGGCGGCACGGTCGATGTCGGCGGGATTGGCGCGGGCCAGCGAGCAGACCACGCTTTCCGTAACGAGCTTCGACACCTCGTTCACGCACTGGAAATCGCCCTCGCTGGCAATCGCGAAGCCGGCCTCGATCACGTCCACGCCCATGTGCTCAAGCACTTCGGCGACGCGGATCTTCTCGCCGACGTCCATGGAGCAGCCGGGAGCCTGCTCGCCGTCGCGCAAGGTCGTGTCGAAGATGATGATGTTCTGCTGGTCGATGGACTGGGTCATGAAGGTAGAACTCGCAGAGCTGGCAGAAGGATTCGACGGATCACGTTCCCCTGAACGCGCGCACCGGATGCGCCGCACTCAGGGGCGGATAAGTCGAAGCGAGCCCAGGAGGATCCGGACGTGCGCCATCGAGGGCAGCTTGCCCTGCATGGTGGCGCGATCGTGCGGACGAAAACCCATTGTTCGGTCCAGACGGCAGTGTGACCATTCCGCCGTTGTCGGTGCGGTAAATGCCGCCAACCGCCCCTGCATGTAAAGGGCCTTCGCGGCCTTTGGAGGACCGTCCCTTGGATCGACGCGCGCTGATCAAGGCCGCCGCCGCCATGCCGCTCGCGGCGGGGAGCCTGTCGGCAGCTTCGGCCGCACCCCGGCGGATCGCGTTCGGCTCCTGCATGAACCAGCGCCAGCCGCAGCCAATCTGGGACGCGGTGCTCGACTGGCGGCCGGAGCTGTTCCTGTTCACCGGCGACAATGTCTATGGCGACGTCAGCGGCCCGGAGTGCACGGAGCTGCGCGAGGCCTACCGGCTGGCACGCGAGGTACCGGGGCTGGCCCGGCTGCGCGCGACGGTCCCGCATGCCGCCACCTGGGACGACCATGACTATGGCGGCGACGATGCCGGTGCCGACGCCATCTGGCGCGCCAACGCCCAGACGCTGTTCTGCGACTACTGGCAGCTTACGGCCGACGACCCGCGATGGTCGCGCCCGGGCATCTACAGCAGCAGGATCCTGGGTGCCCCGCCCTTCACGCTCCAGCTCGTCCTGCTCGACACGCGCAGCTTCAAGTCCCGCTGGAAGCCTACCGACAAGCCCCGCGCCAGGGGCAAGGAGCAGTATCTGCCGGACGACGACCCCGGCAAGACGGTGCTGGGCGCGGTGCAATGGGCGTGGCTGGCTTCGGTCCTTGTCGAACCGGCCGACCTCAGGATCGTGGTCAGCTCCATGCAGGTGCTGAGCGACGCGCACGGGTTCGAGCGCTGGGGACTCCTGCCGCGAGAGCGCTCCCGGCTCCTCGCCCTCCTGGATGGATGCACGGGCGACGTGCTGCTCTTGTCCGGCGACCGGCATTTCGGCGCGATCTACCGGCGCGCCGACCTGTCGTCGCGGCCATTGGTCGAGGTGACCAGCTCCGGGATCAACATGGTGTACGAGGGGGTGGACGAGGTCCGCGAACCCGACCCGCACCGGCTGGCCCCACCGTTCGCCGCCCCGAACTTCGGAACGATCGATGTGGTACCGGGGCGCGCTTTGCTGGCGGTACGCGGGGTGGACGGCAAGGTCGAGCGCTCCTTGGAGATCGTGCTCGCCCGTTGAGGTCAGGGAACCGGGCTCGGGTTCGTTCGTGCGAACGGGCGTCGTCATCCCAGGGTAAAGCTCGGGTTCGTTCGTGCCATCGAGCGGATCGGATGGGCGGAGCGGCGAAGGCTGCAAGCGCAGGCAGCTCGGGTTCGTTCGTGCAAAATCGATGCGCATGGCCATGTCGAGCCAGCTCCTGCCTCGGACAGATCGGCCCGAGCATAACATGCAATGGATTGTGGTCCTATTCGCCCGTCAGCGCGTGGCTGGTCCGCCGATTTCCTGCAGGCCTCGGCCCTTGAGCGCGGCCAAGTTCGGGCAGTCCGGCTGGTCGTGCACGGCCCGCACGTCCATCGTCCACTGGTCCATCAATTCATCCGGCATGGCCACACCCAAGGGATAGGCCGCTTCCTGCAAGGCCGTGCAGACGTCGCCCTGCTCCAGCAGCGCGGCAAGCTGGCGCCGGGCCCGGTTGCGGGTCGACGGGTCGCGGATGGCAAGGGCCGCCTGCTTATAGAGGGCCAGCGCCTCGGCCAGCCTGATCTCCGCCTGGGCGAACGCATCGCAGACCAGCGGCATCGGTCCCTGGGCCATGAAGACCAAGTCGACCGTGCCCCGGCTGTTGCCGCATTGGAGGTGCTGGCGCCAGTTCAGGTCCGGCGGGCGCGGCATGTTCGCCCAGCTCGCCCTGGCGAACGTCCGCTCGGTCACGCCACGCGCATCGAGGAACTGGGCGCCGCCCAGCATCGCCCCGTCGAACGCGGCCCCGCCGAGGTCGCCCGCCAGCTGCGCCTCGCCCAGGTCGGCGGCATGGAACTGCGCGCCGGCCAGGAAGGCGTGCTTCAGGCTGGCGCGCCACAGGCTGGCTCCTTGCAACTGCACGCCTTGCAGGTTCGCCCGGTCCAGCCTCGTGCACTCCTCGATCCGCCCGCTGGCCGGACAGGCAAGCCTGGCACCCTGCAGGTTGGCATCCCGCAGCGTAGCCCGATGGAGGTCGGCGCCGGACAGGTCGGCCTTGTGGAGGTCGGAGCCGGTGAACACTGCGTTCTCCAGCCGGCGGCCGCGCAGGTTCAGGCTGTACTCGACCTTCTCCGAGCCGGCATCATCGACCAGGTCCTGCTGGACGATCACCAAATTGCGGGTGAAGAGGCTTTCCGGCGCCAGCGTGACCTCGTTGATCTCGCCCTCGAACAGCCACGCGGTCACGGCCAGCATCCGCCGCCCCTCGGGCGCCCGCCCGACCACGGCCGAGGGCATCCAGCGGTCGCTGAAGGCTATCAGACGACGCTCAAGCCACTCGTCCGGAATGGTCGCCACGAGCAGGACCGCGGGGATCGCGACCAGCAGGAGCAGGGAAACCAGCCCTACCGCCACGACCGACTGCCGCACGCCCCTCACATGATCGACATGGGCATGTGCGCTGCCGGGCAGGTGCATCCCCCGCCACAGCCGTCCCATGTCCCGCCAGATCGGCCACATGGCGCCGCTGGGGTGGAGGATGATCGGCCAGAGCACGAACAGGAACAGGACATCCAGAAGGATGGCGAGCCGGTGCCACCAGGTCATCCACTCGTCGTGGTAGGGCAGGAACTGGACCAGGAAAAGAACCAGCAGGTTCACCGGCAGGAGCACCGCCGTGAGCCAGAGCGTCACCTGCCGGACGAACTGGGCGACGATCCCGGGCCTCGGGCCGGCCAGGGCCTGGGTCAGCATGACGATGTGCAGCCGGGCCCTAAGGATCGCCGCCGCCTGCGGCCCCGCCTCGGCCATCAGCGCGTTGAACGCATGGATCTTGCCGGCCAGCGCATAGAGCTGGATCAGGAAATAGACGTGGAACAGCAAGAACAGGAGCGGTGCAGCCCAGTAGAACGTGACCAGCCCCAGGTCGACGCCCAGGACGGGCAGCGTGATCTGCTTGCCGAGCAGGAGGTCGACATGGGTCGTGCTGCCGATGGTGACGGCCAGATAGGTGCCGACCGAGAGGAACGACGCCCAGGCCAGGGCCACCTGCCCGCTCGCCTCGTTGACGGCTGCCAATGCCTTTTCGGCAACTTCCCGGTCCACCTCCGGTCGAGCCTCCACGCACAAGGATTCGCGGATGGCAGGAAGAGGACCATAGATGAACCGCGAGAGCAACGCGGATGGGGGTGACGCAGATCACCGGCAGGAATGCTGCACTTGCCATGCTACCGTCACATTCCACGGCGTTGCGCCTCGAATGGCGACGCATGGCCCGCTAGGCTTGTTCTCCTTCGCCCGATCCGGTGGTCATCGCCTTGCACGACATCCTGCGACAGACATGGCTCGTCCCGGTCCTGGCCCTGCTGGGCGTGGTCGTGGCGCTGCTGGCGGCGGCCGGGATCTCCGTGGACAGCGCGCAGCGGCTGCTCGTCGAAGGCGGTCCCGTCGAGATCGTCAGTGCCGCCCTGCAGTTCCTAGTGGCGGCGATCGCGTTGCTGCTCTGGACCCGCCGGGGCGGCCTGTTCGGCCTGCTCGCGATCGCCAGCTTCCTGATGGGCGCGCGCGAGATCGATCTCCACACCGCCTTCACCACCCACGGCATCTTCAGCACGAAGGAGTATTTCCGGCCGGGCCCGCCGCTGCTGGAGAAGATCCTGGCGGGCAGTGCGCTGCTCGTCGTGCTGGCGCTGGTCGTAGGCGGCGTGCTGGCAAGCTGGAAGGAGCTGGCGCGACTGGCACGGGCCCGAAACGCGACGATCATCGGGCTGGCGACGATCGTGCTGCTCCTGCCGGTGCTGAAGCTCTTCGACGCCCTGCCGAGAATGGCGCGCGAGGTCGGGATGCCGGTCGGCGAGGTGGGGGTGAAGTACCTGCTGGCGGTGGAGGAGCTTGGGGAGCTGATGCTGCCGGTGCTGATGCTGGTGGTGCTGGTGCAGCTGCGGGTGGGACGGAACAGCCATGCCGTCCGCAGTCCAGATGCTCCCAGCCTCCACTGGGCACCGGCACGGCGGCATCATCCCGAGCCTCGGATCTGACGCAAGGCACCGGCGGACTGCCTCTTGGCAGTGGCCACATCCGGCCTGTCGAGCCTCGAGGACCAAATGAAAAACGGGCGGAAAGGTCGCCCTTTCCGCCCGTTCGTCCTGGATCAGCCGTGGAGAACGGTCAGTTCTTCGCCGTATCCACCAGCTTGTTCGTCCCAATCCAGGGCATCATCGCGCGCAGCTTTTCGCCGACCTGCTCGACCGGGTGGGCGGCTTCCTTGGCGCGCATCGCCTTGAAGCTGGCCTGCGACGCCTTGTTCTCCAGCACCCAGTCGCGGACGAAGCGGCCTTCCTGGATGTCGGCCAGCACGCGCTTCATCTCGGCCTTGGTCTCGTCCGTGATGATGCGGGGGCCGGTCTTGTAGTCGCCGTACTCGGCCGTGTTGGAGATCGAGTAGCGCATGTTGGCGAGGCCGCCTTCGTAGATCAGGTCCACGATCAGCTTCACCTCGTGCAGGCACTCGAAATAGGCCATCTCGGGCGCATAGCCGGCATCGACCAGCGTCTCGTAGCCCGCCTTGATCAGGGCGCACATGCCGCCGCAGAGCACGACCTGCTCGCCGAACAGGTCGGTCTCGACCTCTTCCTTGAAGGTCGTCTCGATGATGCCGGCCCGGCCGCCGCCGATGGCCGATGCATAGGACAAGCCTAGGTCAAGGGCGCCGCCGGATGGATCCTGGTGGACCGCGATCAGGCAGGGCACGCCGCCGCCCTTGGTGTACTCGGCACGGACGAGATGGCCCGGGCCCTTGGGTGCGACCATCAGCACGTCGAGGTCGGGGCGGGCCTCGATCAGCTTGAAGTGGATGTTCAGGCCGTGGGCGAACAGCAGGGCGGCACCCTGCTTCATGTTGGCGGCGAGCTCGTTCTGGTAGAGGTCCTGCTGCAGCTCGTCAGGGACCAGGACCATGACGACGTCGGCCCACTTGGCGGCCTCGGCCGGGGTCATGGCGCGCAGGCCCGCGGCCTCGACCTTCCTGCGGGAGGGCGAGTTCTCGCGCAGGCCGACCACGACCTCGCCGACGCCGCTTTCCTTCAGGTTGTTGGAATGGCCGAAGCCCTGGCTGCCGTAGCCGATGACGGCCACCTTCTTCGACTTGATCAGGTTGAGATCGGCATCCCGATCATAATAGACGCGCATGGTTCGCCCCTCCCGGCCCCAAGAAGAATGAAAAAAAGATCACTCGCTGCGGTCGCTCTGCAGCATGTTGCTGCCGCGTGCGATTGCCACGACACCGGCCCTCGACACCTCGGCCGGCTCGACCAGCGAGATGAAGGCATCGACCTCGTCGGAGGTACCGGTCACCTCGAACACGAACGAGCCGGTAGCGCTGTCGACCAGCCGCGCATGCATGAAGTCGGCGATTCGAAGCGCGCTCACCAGCCGCTCCCGATCGCCGCTGATCTTGACCAGCGCCAGCTCGCGCTCGACGTGCGGCCCCTCCACGGTCAGGTCCTGGACCTTGTGGACCGGGACGAGCCGGGCCAGCAGGTTCTGGATCTGCTCGATCACGAGCCGCGTGCCGATCGTGACGATGTTGATGCGCGACAGGCCGCGCTCCTTGTCGACCTCGGCTACGGTCAGGCTCTCGATATTGTAGCCCCGGCCGGAGAACAGGCCGATGACGCGCGCCAGCACGCCGGGTTCATTGTCCACGAGCACCACGATCGTGTGGCGTTCCTCAGGCATCGACATGTGCGGGGGTATCCCCGTTGAACGTATGTACGGATGCGGCCGGCACTTTGATGCCGGCCGCGGCGAGATCGAGCGAAAGGCTCAGTTCAGACGGTTACCATGCCGTCTTCGGCACCCTTCACCGTCTCGCCCCAATCATCGTCCGGCGCCAGCTGGATCTCGTTATGCGCGGCGCCGCCGGGGATCATCGGATAGACGTTTTCGGCCCGGTCGGTGACGCAGTCGACGATCACCGGCTTGTCCACGCGCAGCATCTCGCGGATCACGTCGTCGACGTCGGCCGGATCGGTGCAGCGCAGGCCCACCGCGCCGAATGCCTCGGCGAGCTTCACGAAGTCCGGCAGGCTGTCCATGTAGCTCTCGGCGTGCCGGTTGCCGTGGAAGAACTCCTGCCACTGCCGGACCATGCCCATGTAGCTGTTGTTCAGGATGAACGACTTCACGGGCAGGCGGTACTGGATGGCCGTCGACATCTCCTGCATGTTCATCAGCCAGGAGGCATCGCCCGACACGCAGACCACCAGCGAGTCGGGATGCGCGATCTGGGTGCCGATCGCGGCAGGGAAGCCGTAGCCCATGGTGCCCAGGCCGCCAGAGGTCATCCAGCGCAGCGGCTTCTCGAACTTGAAGTGCTGTGCTGCCCACATCTGGTGCTGGCCGACATCGGTCGTGATGTAGACGTCCTGGTCCTTGGTCAGCTCGTAGAGGCGCTGGATGGCGTATTGCGGCTTGATCAGGGCGGGGCTGTTGCGGAAGCCCAGGGAGTTCTTGCCGCGCCACTCCTCGATCTGGCTCCACCAGGCCGACGTGCGCTCGCCGCCCGGCTCCTCGTTGCCCCGGCGGTTCCAGGCATTCAGCATGGCCCGCAGGGTCGGCAGGGCGTGGCCCACGATCGGCAGGTCGACCGCGATGTTCTTGTTGATCGAGGACGGGTCGATGTCGACGTGGATCTTCTTCGAGTTCGGCGAGAACTTCGTGGTGACGCCGGTGACCCGGTCATCGAAGCGGGCGCCGATGCAGACCATCACGTCGCAGCCATGCATCGCCATGTTGGCTTCGTACGTGCCGTGCATGCCGAGCATGCCCACGAACTGCGGGTCTGAGGCCGGATAAGCGCCCAGCCCCATCAGCGTCAGCGTGATCGGATAGCCGGTGGCGCGGACCAGCTCGGTCAGCACCGCGCAGGCCTCGGGTCCCGCATTCACCACGCCGCCGCCCACGTAGAAGACCGGCCGCTCGGCGCGCTTGAGCAAGTCGATGGCCTGCTCGACGCGCTCCATGGACGGCTCGCGCACCTCCACCCGGCCGCGGATCCGGGACTCGTCGGACGTCCGGTAGGGCGCCTTGGCCATCTGGATGTTCTTGGGCAGGTCGACCACGACCGGGCCGGGCCGGCCGGTACGGGCGACATGGAAGGCCTCGTGGATCGCGGGTGCGAGTTCCTCGACGTCCTTCACCAGATAGTTGTGCTTGGTGCAGGGACGCGTGATGCCGACCGTATCGGCCTCCTGAAAGGCGTCGTTGCCGATCATGTGGGTCGGCACCTGGCCGGTCAGGCAGACAAGCGGCACCGAATCCATCAGGGCGTCGGTCAGGCCGGTCACCGTGTTGGTGGCACCGGGGCCGGAGGTCACCAGCACCACGCCGACCTTGCCGGTCGAGCGGGCATAGCCTTCCGCGGCATGCACGGCGGCCTGCTCATGACGCACCAGGACGTGGCGAATCTTGTCCTGCTTGAAGATCGCGTCGTAGAGCGGAAGGACGGCGCCGCCAGGGTAGCCGAAAATGACCTCTACACCCTGCTCTACGAGGGCCGCGAGCACTACCTCGGCACCCGTCATGGCGTGCGAGGCGGCCGTTGCGGTCGCGAGCTTGGTGGTGTCGGTCATCGGTCGAACTCCGCCGGGCATGCCTGGCCCGGGACTACGGTTTGGTGGTTTGGCCCTTGGGCAAAGAAATAGGGACGCCCCCTTTTCCAAGGGCGCGGCAAGCTAGCTTCGTGGCATTCCAGCGTCAACGGACGTGGCGGCGTACCATGTCGAGGATTTCCTGCTGAAGCGCCGCCTCGTCGCCGAAAGCGGCGTATTGCTGAAGCTGGCTCAGCCGATGGCGAAGAAAGGTCACCTGACGCTTGGCATAGCGGCGGGTCGAGATCACCGCCGCGGCCAGGGCGGTGTCCAGGGGTATCCCGTCGGCCAGGTGGGCGATCAGGTCGGGTACCGCCACGGCCTTGCGCAGCGGCGAACTTGCGCTGGCCGGGTCGGCGAGGAAGGCTTCCAGCTCGGCCAGGGCGCCTGTCTCGATCATCGTGGCCAGCCGTCGCTCGATGCGGGCCACCAGCGATGCGCGCGGCGGGATCAGCGCGATGCCGATCATATCGGCCGCACCCAGCGCGATCCGGTAGGGCTCGTCCGACTGCCACGCCAGTAGGGAACGTCCGGTAGCGCGGATGACCTCCAGGCCGCGCATCAGGCGTTGCGGGTCCGTCGGATGGAGGATAGCGGCCAGCGCCGGATCCTCCTGCTGGAGAAGGGGATGCAGGGCCTGGGCCGGAATGGAGCGCACGTCGGCGCGCACCGCCGGGTCGATCTCCGGGACGGCCGCTATCCCATGGAGCAGGGCGTGGAGATAAAGACCAGTCCCGCCTACTACGATCAGCGGGCGATTCGGCTCGTCACGCAGCACGTGCTGGACGAGGTCCAGCCATCGGCCGGCCGATCCCTGGACGGACGCCCCCCAGAGACCATACAGCCGGTGAGGAGCCAGCACCTCCTCCTCTGGCGAGGGTCGCGCCGTCAGGATCGGCAGATCGCGGTAGAGCTGCATCGCATCGGCGTTGACGACCACGCCGCCGATGCCTTGGGCCAGTACGACCGCCAGGGCCGACTTGCCGCTGGCGGTGGGGCCGCCTATCACGATCAGCAGCCGCGTCATGTTGCAGTGCAGCATTCGTGATGCCGGGCCGGGAGATGTCGGATGAACGTGGTCACGCTGGTGAGCGATCCGGAAGCGCTGGCCCTCGTTCCCGACCTGGTCACGGGGCTGGCGCAGGCGCTGGGGGCCGAGCCCGAGGTCCTGGCCGACCGTGAGGCGGTGGCGTTCCGGCTGCCTGCCGTCGACCAGGAACTGCGGCAGAGGCTGACCGGCATCCTGGACAACCAGCCCGTCGATATCGTCGTCACGCCAGCGGCGAACCGGACCAAGCGCATCCTGATCTGCGACATGGACAGCACCGTCATCACGACGGAGTGCATCGACGAGCTGGCCGACCTGCTCGGAATCCGCGCGGAGGTGGCGGCCATCACCGAGCACACCATGAACGGCGAACTGGACTTTGCCAGCTCAGTCAAGGCGCGGGTGGCGCTGCTGGAGGGCCTGGAGGAAAGTGCCATCGAGCGGCTCTTGGCCGAGCGGATCCATCTGACGCCGGGTGCGGGCACGCTGGTGCGTACGATGCGGGCGCATGGAGCGCATACGGCCCTGATCTCAGGCGGGTTCACCCGGTTCACAGGCCCGGTCGCGGCGCGGGCCGGTTTCGACGAGCATCGCGCGAACGAGCTCGAGATTGCGGACCACCGGCTGACCGGACGGCTCCTGCCGCCATTGCTCGATGCCGATGCCAAGCTGCGGGCCCTCGACGAGTTGGCGGCGCGCCTAGGGCTGGCACGCGACGACGTGCTGGCCGCGGGGGATGGGGCGAACGACATCCCGATGATCAAGGCAGCCGGATTGGGCGTCGGATTCAGGCCGCATGCCAAGGTCGCCGCCGTGGCACCGGCCGTGATCCGCAATGGCGACCTGACCGCACTGCTCTTCATCCAGGGCTATCCAAAGAGCGCCTTCAGGCACTGAGCCCGCGCCGCCGGCGCGGGCTCATCGGCCGGCTCAGCTGGCGAGACGCAGCGCCACGAAGCGCAGGTCGCCCTGCCGCTCGACCATCAGCAGCACGTTCTTCTTGCCCTCGGACTGGGCCTGCCTGACCTTGTTCAGCAGATCCTCCGGCGTGTTCACCGGGTCCTGCGCAGCCTCGACCACGACGTCACCCGGCTGAAGCTGCTCCTCGGCGGCGGCGCTGTTGGGCGTCACCTCGGTCACGACCACGCCCTTGGTGACATCGTCGCCCAGCTGGAACTGCGAGCGGCTCTCAGCCGTCAGCGCCTGCACCTTCAGGCCGAGCGCGTCCACGGCGACCACGGCACCAGGTGTGGCCTGCGGCTCGGTCTGGCCCGTGGTGGTCTCGGCCGGCACCTCGTCCTCGGGCAGTTCGCCGAGCGTCACCTTCACGGTCCGCTCCTGGCCCTTGCGCCAGATCAGGACCTCGACCTCCTTGTTGACCGCGGTCTCGGCAACGATGCGCGGCAGCGAGCGCATCTTGCCGATCTCCTTGTGGTCGAACTCCAGGATCACGTCGCCCGGCTGGATTCCGGCGGCGATCGCGGGACCACCTTCCTGGGTGCTGGCGACCAGCGCCCCCTTCCCTTCCGGCAGACCCAGGCTCTCGGCGATCTCCTGGGTCACGTTCTGGATGCGCACGCCAAGCCAGCCACGGGCCACACGGCCGGTTGTCTTCAGGCTATCGATGATCGGGCGCGCGATATTGGCCGGGATGGCGAAGCCGATGCCGACATTGCCGCCGGACGGCGAGAAGATCGCGGTGTTGATGCCCAGAACCTTGCCATCCAGCGAGAAGGACGGCCCCCCCGAATTGCCGCGATTGATCGCGGCGTCGACCTGGATGAAGTCGTCATAGGGGCCGGCATTGATGTCGCGGTTGCGCGCCGAGACGATGCCGGTCGTGACGGTCGAGCCCAGGCCGAACGGATTGCCGATGGCGAGCATCCAGTCGCCGACCTTGATCTGGTCGCTGTCACCGAGTTCCACGAACGGGAACGGCTCGTCCCGCTCGATCTTGAGCAACGCCAGATCCGTCTTGGAGTCCTTGCCGATCAGCTTCGCGACATACTCGCTGTCGTCGTTCAGGATGACCTTGATCTCGTCCGAATCGGCGATGACGTGGTTGTTGGTCACCACGAAGCCGGCGGGATCAACGAGGAAGCCTGAGCCCAGCGAAAAGGCCCGCCGCTGCTGTTCGGGCTGTTGCTGCTGCTGACGACGGTTCTGGTCGAAGAACTCCTTGAAGAACTCCTCGAACGGCGAACCCGGCGGGAACTGCGGCATCGGCATGGCCTGCTGATCGCCGGCCTTGACCTGCTTGCTCGTGGAGATGTTCACCACCGCCGGGGCCACCTTCTCCACAAGCGGCGCAAAGCTGGGCGGCGACACCTGCTGCGCCAGTACCGCACCGGTCGGCAGGCTCCCGCCCAGCAGCACGGCCGCAAGGGCAGCCGCCAGCGCGGTACGCTTGGACGGCCGAAGGGAAGCGAGCTTGCGAACGATCATACGCGACATCCCGAAGGCACGGCAGCGACGGCCGGAAAAGCCGGCCTCGCCGGGAATGGATATCGAGCCAAGGCTCGGTACAAGAACAAACTAGGTCGATGGTCCAGCAAGAACCATAGCCACCTGCGAATCCCGCAGCACCAGCCGATCAGCCCCGCAGCAGCCATACCGCTGCGACGCCGACCATCGCAAAGACGAGGCCGCCAAAGCGCAGCGCGCCGTCCCGGCTCGCGGCCGCCGTCTGGGCAGCACGACGCATCGCACCCGGGAACAGCGCCCAGAGCACGCCTTCCACGACCAGGACGAGCGCCAGGCCCTGCAGCAACTCCATCATCGCAAGCCGTTCCCTTCGACCGGCGGGAGCTTCCCGCCAGCCTCGAACCGTTCAGGCCGAACCGCCACTCAAGGCTGCAGGGCCGGCTGCGGATCAAGAGCACCCAGCCTGGTCGGATCGGCACCTGCCTCGTCCACAGGCGCTGCTGCCGCATTGCCCTGCACGGCCGGCGCGGGGCTGGCCGATTCGGGCGACAGGTTCGGCTGGTTGAAGAAGCGGAAGAACTCGCTGTCGGGCGAGATCACCATGTTGGTCCGCCCGTCCGCCAGCGACTGGCGGTAGGCCTGCATGGAGCGGTAGAACTGGTAGAAGTCCTGGTCCGCGCCGAAGGCCTCGCCGAAGATCCTGGTGGCTTCCGCGTCGCCCTCGCCACGGAACACCTCGGCCTGGCGCTGGGCATCCGCGATCAGCACGCGCCGCTCGCGGTCGGCCCGCGACCGGATGCGCTGCGCCACTTCAGCACCCTGCGCACGCAGCTCGTTGGCTTCCCGCTGCCGCTCGGTCTGCATCCGCTGGAAGATCGCCTGGCTGTTCTGCTCGGGCAGGTCGGCCCGCTTGATGCGCAGGTCAACCAGTTCCACGCCGAAGCCCTGCATCGAGCGGTTGGTCTGCTCGCGGATGCGCTGCATGAGCGTGCTGCGCTCGGTGCTCAGCACCTGCATGAGCCCGACCTCGCCCAGCACACCACGCAGGTTGGAGGAGAGGATGGGGCCAAGGCGGCTGCGGAAGGCCTCCTCGTCGCCGGCTGCCTGACGGAACCGGGTCGGCGAGTTGATCCGGTAGCGGGCAAACGCGTCGACCACGAGCCGCTTCTGGTCGCCCAGGATCAGCTCGACCGAGCTGGCGTCGTAGTCCAGCACGCGCTTGTCGAAATAGGCCACGTTGTCGATGAACGGGACCTTCATGTGCAAGCCGGCCTCGCGGACCTCGCGGACCGGGTTGCCGAAGCGCACGACCAGCGCCTGCTGGGCCTCGTTGACCGTGAACACGCTGGAGTAGATGCCGATCAGGAGGACCAGTGCCGCTGCACCGATCGTGATGAACAGGCGGTTGTTCATTGCGTGCCTCCGACCGAAGGCTGGTTCGGCCGCCCAGTGGGGGTGACACCATCAGCCTGGCGCGACGGGCCGCTATTGCGCTGCAGCTCGGGCAGCGCGAGATAGGGGACCACGGGCTGGCCGTTCTGCTGGTCGACCAGGACCTTGTCGGTGCCGGCCAGGACGCTTTCCATCGTCTCGATATAAAGGCGCTGCATGGTGACGTCGGGGGCCTTGCGGTATTCCTCGAGCACCGAGGTAAAGCGCTGCGCCTCACCGTCGGAGCGGGCCACCACTTCCTGCTTGTAGGCCTGGCCTTCCTGCAGGAGGCGTTCCGCCTCGCCTCGGGCGCGCGGGATGATGTCGTTGGCGAAGGCTTCCGCCTCGTTCTGGGCACGCTCGCGGTCGGCCATGGCACGCTGCACGTCGCGGAAGGCGTCGATCACCTCCTGCGGCGGGTCGGCCTTCTGCAGCTGAACCTCGTCGATCACGATGCCCGAGCCGTACTCGTTCATCAGGTTCTGGATGATCTCGCGGCCCTGCTGCTCGATCTGGCGCCGCCCCTCGGTGGTGGCCTCGGCGATCGGAGTCTGGCCGACCAGCTCGCGCACGGCGCTCTCGGCCGCAGCCTTCACCGTCTCGGCGGGATCGCGGATGTTGAACAGGAACAGGGCGGGGTCGCTGATCCGCCAGAACACCACGAAATTGATGTCGACGATGTTCTCGTCGCCCGTCAGCATCAGCGCCTCTTCGGGCACCTCGCGGGCGTTGATGCGGCTGCCGGCGGTCGTGACACCCGACGAGCGGAAGCCGACCTCGACGCGGTTCACGCGGGTGACCTGCGGCTTGAGCACGTTGCCCACCGGCCAGGGCCAATTGTAGTTCAGGCCCGAATCCGTGACGGCATTCAGCTTGCCGAACACGAGCTCGACGCCCTTCTCTTCCGGCTGCACGAAATAGAATCCGCTGAGCAGCCAGGCACCAAGCGCCAGACCGGCGATCGTGGCGACCACCGGCACGCTCGGCACACCGCCGCCCGAGCCCGGGCGCCCGCCCCCCGGGAAGAGCTGACGAACCCGTTCCTGACTCTTGCGGATCAGTTCCTCGAGGTCAGGCGGCTGCGATCCGCCGCCACCTGGACGAGGCGCCCAAGGTCCGCCACCCTGGCCTCCGTTCCAACCACCACCACCATTCGGGTTCCAGGGCATCGAGCCTCACCTGCCGGAGGGACCACAGTCCCGGATCTCGTGAAAAACGCCGTTCCTGGAGCTGGACGTACACGTTCCACCTCCAAGTTGCGTTACCTATCGCTATATGTCCCCGACAACCATCGGGTTCAACATGGCTGATCTGACCAAGGAACGGGTTCTGGAGGCACTGTCGGGCATCCGACTGCCGGACGGCGGGACGACGCTCACCGATGCAGGCATCGTCGGCGGCATCGTCATCAAGGGAGCCAATGTCGGCTTTTCCCTGGAGATCGACCCTGCCCGGGCCGAAGCCATGGAACCGGTCCGGCGCGCCGCGGAGGCCGCGGTGCGCGCGCTGCCGGGGGTGACCTCGGCCACGGCGGTTCTTACCGCCGAGCGTTCCGGCGGCCATGCCCATGGCCACGATCATGCTCCCCGCGCCACTCGGCCGCAGGGCCCGCCGGCACCGCAGGGCGTGCCAGGTGTCCGGTCGATCATCGCCGTGGCCTCGGGCAAGGGCGGCGTCGGCAAGTCGACGACCGCCATCAACCTGGCGCTGGGCCTGGCCGCGATTGGCCAGCGGGTCGGCATCCTCGACGCCGACATCTACGGCCCTTCCATCCCGCGCATGGTGGGCGCCACCGGGCGGCCGACCTCGCCGGACGGCAAGAGGCTCGAGCCGATGCGGGCCTGGGGCATCCCGACCATGTCGATGGGCTATCTGGTCGAGGAGGACACGCCGATGATCTGGCGTGGGCCCATGGTACAGAGCGCCATCCAGCAGATGCTGAGCGACGTTTCCTGGGGCGAGCTGGACGTGCTGGTGGTCGACCTCCCCCCGGGCACCGGCGACGCGCAGCTGACCATGTCGCAGAAGGTGCCGCTCACCGGGGCCGTGATCGTGAGCACGCCGCAGGACATCGCGCTGCTGGACGCGCGCAAGGCCATCCAGATGTTCCGAAAGGTCGACGTCCCGATCCTCGGGATCGTCGAGAACATGAGCTACTTCTGCTGTCCTAATTGCGGCCATCGCTCCGACATCTTCGCCCATGGCGGGGCCAGGGACTGTGCCGCCAGTTACGGCGTGCCCTTCCTCGGGGAAGTGCCGCTGGACATCCGGATCAGGGAGACCTCGGACGGCGGGACGCCAATCGTGGCGTCCGACCCGGCTTCACACCATGCGGAGGTCTACCGCACGATCGCGGCCGGGGTGCGGCAGCAGATGGACGCGATGACCGGTGCGGCGAAGCCGTTCCCGACGATCGTCTGGCAGTGATGCTCGATCATGTGTCGATCACCGTGGCCAGATTGGAGCAGGCTTTCGCTTTCTACACGGCGATCATGGCCAAGCTTGGCTATCCCTGCGTTTGGCAGGAGGAGCAGGCCGTGGGCTTTGGCCTGCGGGCGGACAGCGAGCACCCGGAGCGTGCCTACCTGACGGTGCGCCTGGGCCTGGCCTATCCACCCGACCGGCGGCACTGGGCGTTCAAGGCCGAGAGCCGGGCTGCCGTCGACGCCTTCCATGCCGCAGGCCTGGCCCATGGCGGCCGATGCGACGGACCGCCGGGCCTGCGGCCGTCCTATCATGCTGATTACTATGCCGCCTTCCTGCTGGACCCGGATGGCAACCGCATCGAGGCGGTGACGCACGCGAGGTCGTGACCCGCCCTGCCGATACAAGTCGTTTGATCTCGCGCAGACGCGAGAGTAGCACCGGACAAGGCGCGGCGGCCTGCCGGTCGCTTCTGGGGGTTGGAATGGATCCTGCGATCGCGCGGGACGTCGCCAAGGTCGAGCAGCTCACCGCGGTCCCGACAATATTGCGCCTGGTGTCCGAGATCACCGGGCTCAGGTTCGTGGCCGTTGCCCGGGTGACGCCAACGTCCTGGACCGCATGTGCGGTGCTGGACCAGGTCGAGTTCGGGCTCAAGAGCGGCGACCCGCTGGAGGTCAACACGACCTTCTGCAAGGAGATCTGCAACTCTCACCGGCCCATCGTCATCGAGAAGGCCAGCGAGGACGAGATCTATTGCAGGCATCCAACGCCCAAGATGTACGGGTTCGAGAGCTATCTCGCTGTTCCGATCATCCTCGGCGACGGTCAGGTGTTCGGGACGATCTGCGCGCTGGACCCGCTGCCGGCGTCGCTCCGGGACAAGAAGATCCTGCCCACCGTAGAACTGTTCGCCCAGCTGCTCGGTGCGCAGCTCCAGGTGGAGGACCAGCTGAGCGAGAGCCGCTTCGCGCTGGCCAATGCCACGGAAGCCGCCCTGCTGCGCGAGCAGTTCATCGCGCTGCTGGGCCACGACCTGCGCAACCCCCTCTTCTCGCTCATCTCCGGCCTGCGCCTCCTGTCGATGAACGAGTTGGACGAGCGCGGCACCTTCGTCCTGGACCAGATGCAGCAGAGCTGTGCCCGGATGGGCAAGCTGATCGACGACGTCCTGGACTTCGCCCGGGGCCGGCTGGGCGGCGGGATCTCGATCGACCGCCGGCCGGTCGAGGATCTGGCGGAGCAGCTGTCGACGGTGATCGAGGAGAACCGCGAGACACAGCCGGACCGCAGGATCGACGTCGAGATAGCGGTCGAGGGGTCTGTCTCCTGCGACCCGGCTCGGCTCGGCCAGCTCCTGTCCAACCTGATGGCCGGCGCCATGTCCTGCGGCGCCCGCGGCCAGCCGGTCGAGGTGGCGGTGCGGCTCGAGGATGACACACTGACGATGATCGTCGCGAACCGGGATGCGGTGGTCGCACCGGACGTGCTGGCGCAATTCTTCCAGCCCCATCCACGTACGTCGCAGGGGCCGGCACGGACGAGCCTGGGGCTCGGCCTCTATCTTGCTGCGGAGATCGCGCGGGGACATGGCGGCGAACTAAGCGCGACCTCGACGCCGGGCGAGGGAACGGTGTTCGCCTTCCGATGCTCCGCCACCCAAGCCCGGTGACGCACCGGCGAGCACCTTAGCTCAGCGCTGACCAGGCCGATCAGGTTCATCCAGCAACGAAGAAGGGCGACGCACAACCGCACGTCGCCCTTTCGTGTCTGCAAGATCGGATGACGGTCACGCCGGCGCGGTCATCGCCTCGACGCGGGCCTGAGCGACCGCTACAGCCTGCTCCAGCTTCGCCCGATCCGCCTCGGCCGCGCTGGCGGCGACCGACAAGTCCTCCTCCGCGTTCCTGAGGAGTTGGCGCGCCTGATCGGCCGTTACTTCGCCCACCACGTCGGCAGCTTCGGCCAGGACGATCACCCCTGCCGGGTTGGCTTCCGCGAAGCCGCCCGCCACGAAGATCCGCTTGACCGGGCGGTCACCCTCGTAGGTGGTGATCACGCCCGGACGCAGCAGGGTCATCATCGGGGAATGCTGGGGCAGGACACCGAAATCGCCGTCCACGCCCGGCACCACCACCATGTCGACCGCCTCGCTGACGAGCGACCGCTCGGGCGAAACCAAATCGAACTGCACCTTGTCGGCCAAGACCGTTCTCCCGTCCCGGCTCAGGCTTCGGCCATCTTCTTGGCCTTCTCGAGGGCTTCCTCGATCGTGCCGACCATGTAGAAGGCCGCCTCCGGGATGTCGTCGTACTTGCCGTCGACGATGCCCTTGAAGCCCTTCACCGTGTCCTCGATCGACACGAGCTTGCCGGGCGAGCCCGTGAAGATCTCGGCGACGAAGAATGGCTGGGACAGGAAGCGCTGGATCTTCCGCGCCCGGGCGACGACCAGCTTGTCCTCTTCCGAGAGCTCGTCCATGCCCAAGATCGCGATGATGTCCTGCAGGCCCTTGTAGCGCTGCAAGGTCGACTGCACCGCACGGGCGACGTCGTAATGCTCCTGGCCGACCGTGCCGGGGTCCAGGATGCGCGAGGTGGAGTCGAGCGGGTCCACCGCCGGGTAGATGCCGAGCTCGGCGATCTGCCGGCTGAGCACCGTGGTGGCGTCCAGATGGGCGAAGGTCGTGGCCGGTGCCGGGTCGGTCAGATCGTCGGCGGGCACGTACACGGCCTGCACCGAGGTGATCGAGCCCTTCTTCGTGGACGTGATCCGCTCCTGCAGGGCGCCCATGTCGGTGCCGAGCGTGGGCTGGTAACCCACGGCCGAGGGGATGCGGCCGAGCAGCGCCGACACTTCCGAGCCCGCCTGGGTGAAGCGGAAGATGTTGTCGACGAAGAACAGCACGTCCTGCCCTTCCTGGTCGCGGAAATACTCCGCGACGGTCAGGCCCGACAGCGCGACCCGGGCACGCGCGCCCGGCGGCTCGTTCATCTGCCCATAGACCAGTGCCACCTTGGACTGGGTCTGGTCTTCCAGGTTGATGACGCCCGACTCCATCATCTCGTGATAGAGGTCGTTGCCCTCGCGGGTGCGCTCACCGACACCGGCGAACACCGACACGCCACCGTGCGCCTTCGCGATGTTGTTGATGAGCTCCATGATCAGCACGGTCTTGCCGACGCCGGCACCACCGAACAGGCCGATCTTGCCGCCCTTCGGGTAGGGGGTCAGCAGGTCGACGACCTTGATGCCGGTCACCAGCACCTCGGACTCGGTCGCCTGGTCGACGAACAGCGGGGCCGGGGCATGGATCGGGGCGGTCAGCGTGTTGCCGAGCGGGCCGCGCTCGTCCACGGGCTCGCCGATCACGTTCAGGATGCGGCCGAGCGTCTCGCGGCCGACCGGCACGGAGATCGGTGCACCCGTGTTGATGACCTCGACGCCACGGGCCAGACCCTCGGTCGAGTCCATGGCGATCGTGCGGACGGTGTTCTCGCCGAGATGCTGGGCCACTTCCAGCACCAGGGTCTTGCCCTGGTTCTCCAGGTGCAGCGCCGTCAGGATCTCCGGCAGATTGCCGCTGTCGAAGCGGCAGTCGACGACCGCGCCCAGGACCTGCGTGACCCGGCCGGTGGCGATGTTCTCTTTGCTCATGTCACTCATGGGGGTTCCCTTCGGCCTACACCGCCTCGGCGCCGGAAATAATCTCGATCAGTTCCTTGGTGATCTGCGCCTGACGGGTCCGGTTGTAGACCAGTGTCAGCCGCTTGATCATGTCACCCGCGTTGCGGGTGGCGCTGTCCATCGCCGCCATCCGGGCACCCTGCTCAGACGCGGCGTTCTCCACGAGCGCCCGGTAGATCTGCACGCCCAGATTGCGCGGCAGCAGCTCGGTGAGGATCTGCTCCTCCCCGGGCTCGAACTCGTACGGGGCAGATGCCTCGTCCTGCTTCGTCGCGACCTCGGGGATCTGCGCCGGCACCAGCTGGAGCAGCGTGAGCTCGTTGCGGATCGCCGACAGGAACTTGTTGAAGATGATCTCGCAGGTGTCGAACTCGCCCGCGTCGAACATCGTCAGGATACGTTCGGCGATGGCGTCCGCATCCGCGAACTCCATCCGCTTCTTGCCGGCCACGCCCTCGTAGGTGTGCAGGATCAGGTTGCCGTAGTCGCGCCGGAGCGCGTCGCGCCCCTTGCGGCCGACACAGATGACCTTGACCGTCTTCCCCTGGCCCTGGAGCTCCTGGATCCGGCGGCGGGCACCCCTGGCGATCGATGTGTTGAAACCGCCGCACAGGCCGCGGTCGGCCGTGGCGACGATGAGCAGGTAGGTCTGCTCCTGCCCGGTGCCGCCCAGGAGCGGCGGCGCCCCGGCCTGGCCCGCCACGCCCGCCGCCAGGTTGCCCAGCATCTGGGCCATGCGGCTGGCATAGGGGCGCGACGCCTCGGCCTGGTCCTGGGCGCGCTTGAGCTTGCTGGCGGCGACCAGCTTCATGGCGCTCGTGATCTTGCGCGTCTGCTTGACGCTCGCGATCCGGGCGCGTTGATCCTTGAGGCTTGGCATGGTTCGGCGGCCTCAGTGATCAGGCGAAGGTCTGGCCGAACTCTTCGAGCAGAGCCTTGAGCTTGGCTTCGGTCTCGGAGGTCAGGTCCTTCGTGTCGCGGATCGAGGCGAGGATCTCGGTGCCGCGGTTGCGCAGCGCGCCCAGCAGCTCCTGCTCGTAGCGGCCGACGTCGGACACCTTGACCTTGTCGAGGTAGCCGTTGACGCCCGCATAGATGACCGCGACCTGCTCCTCGTTCACCATCGGCACGTACTGCGGCTGCTTGAGGAGCTCGGTCAGGCGCGCACCGCGGTTCAGCAGGCGCTGGGTGGAGGCGTCCAGGTCGGAGGCGAACTGCGCGAAGGCAGCCATCTCGCGGTACTGGGCCAGCTCCAGCTTGATCTTGCCCGCGACCTTCTTCATCGCCTTGGTCTGCGCGGCCGAGCCCACGCGGCTCACCGACAGGCCGACGTTCACCGCCGGGCGGATGCCCTGGTAGAACAGGTCGGTTTCCAGGAAGATCTGGCCGTCCGTGATCGAGATGACGTTGGTCGGGATATAGGCGGAAACGTCGTTCGCCTGGGTCTCGACGATTGGCAGCGCAGTGAGCGAGCCAAGGCCGCTGTTCTCGCCCAGCTTCGCGGCCCGCTCGAGCAGGCGCGAGTGGAGGTAGAACACGTCGCCAGGATAGGCCTCACGTCCCGGCGGGCGGCGCAGGAGTAGCGACATCTGGCGGTATGCGGTCGCCTGCTTGGACAGGTCGTCATACACGATCACGGCATGCATGCCGTTGTCGCGGAAGTACTCGCCCATCGTGCAGCCGGTATACGGCGCCAGGAACTGCATCGGTGCGGCGTCCGACGCGGTCGCGGCCACCACGATGGAGTAGTCCATGGCGCCCATGTCGGTGAGCGTCTTCACCAGCTTGGCGACCGAGGAGCGCTTCTGGCCGATGGCCACGTAGATGCAGAACAGCTTCTTCGTGTCGTCGGTGCCAGCGGCAGCGTTGGTGGCCTTCTGGTTGATGAAGGTGTCCACCGCGATCGCCGACTTGCCGGTCTGACGGTCGCCGATGATCAGCTCGCGCTGGCCGCGGCCGATCGGGATCAGCGCGTCCACGGCCTTCAGGCCGGTCTGCATCGGCTCGTGCACGCCCTTGCGCGGGATGATGCCCGGCGCCTTCACCTCGACCAGGCGACGCTCGGTCGACTGGATGGGGCCGCGGCCGTCGATCGGGTTACCGAGGCCGTCGACCACGCGGCCGAGCAGGCCCTTGCCGACCGGCACGTCCACGATCGCGTTCGTGCGCTTGACGACGTCGCCTTCCTTGATGGCGCTGTCGTTGCCGAACACGACGACGCCGACATTGTCCTCTTCGAGGTTCAGCGCCATGCCCTTGATGCCGTCGCCGAACTCGACCATCTCGCCGGCCTGCACGTCGTCCAGGCCATAGACACGGGCGATGCCGTCACCCACCGACAGGACACGGCCGACCTCGGCAGTCTCTGCCTCGGCGCCGAAGTTCGCGATCTGGTCCTTCAGGATCGCCGAAATCTCAGCGGCACGGATATCCATCAGCTGAACCCTCTCATCGCGACGTCAAGTTGCTGAAGCTTGCGCTTCAAGGAAGCATCCACCTGGAGCGAACCGAGCGTGAGGACCAGCCCCCCGAGCAGGGAAGGGTCGACCTTCGTCGCCAGCCGCACCGTCTTGCCGGTATGCGCGTTCACCGCATCCTGCAGCGAAGCCACCTGCTTGGGGTCCAGCTCCTTGGCCGAGACGACCTCGGCGGTCACCTCGCCACGCTGCTCCGCCAAGCGGGTCCTGAACGCGGCCACGATCGACGGCAGCGCAAACAGGCGCCGCTTGGCCGCGAGCACGCTCAGGAACTTGCGCGTAGTCTCGCTGGAGTTCAGCTGGTTGGCCAGCGCCGCTACGGCACTGGCATGTTGTTCGCGGCTGACCACCGGGCTCGCGATCAGACGCGCGAGGTCCGGTGTTTCGGCGACCGAGAGGTCCAGCTGGTCCAGGTCTGAAGCGACCCTGTCCAACTCCCCGTTCTCGTTCGCCAGCTCGAAGATTGCATGCGCGTAGCGCGCAGCCATTCCCGAGCTCGTGGCGGTTGTGGCGGACAAACGAACCCCGTCTTCGGCTGCGGGCGGCACGCGCATAGTGTCGGCATATCGCCACCCGACTTTCGGCGGTGCGGCGGATAACACGCTCCCGTGAGCGCTGCAAGCGACGGACCACGCTCTGCGCGCCCGGATGCCGCAGCACGTCATGCCGAACCGGACAGCATTTTCCCGCCCGGGTCCGCTGGCCTCCATGGACGTTGCTGGACTGGTTCACCATTGGAAGTCCGCAGCATGCCCAGCCCCGATCCGTACGAACCGATGGCCAGGCCGCCGACCAGCACGCCCGAGCCACCGGCCGTGGTTCCGCTGGCCGGCCTCGGCCGCGCTGTCGGCAAAACGCGCTACGTCGTGCTGGTTGCGGTGGCGGCCGTGCTGCTGATCTCGCTGACGCTGTTCCTGCTGGGCGCTGCCGAGGGGATCCAGATCACGGTCGAAGCCTGGCACGCCGCGTTCAGCCGCCACGAATTCGCCTCCACCGACCTCACCGTGAAGTTCCTGGCGGTGATCAGCACGATGCTCAAGGCGGTGGTGATGTATCTGGTGGGCGTCGGTCTCTACAGCCTGTTCATCGAGCCCCTGAACCTGACGGCAGCACTCGGAGTCGAAAGCCTGGTCGACCTGGAGACGAAGGTCGTCAGCATCGTGGTCGTCATCCTGGGGGTGACGTTCCTGCAGCACTTCATCCACTGGAAGGAGCCGATGGAGACGCTGCAGTTCGGTGGGGCACTCGCCCTGGCCGTGGCTGCGTTGGTCCTCTTCCAGTGGAACAGCCGCCAGGGAAAGCAATTCACCAAGGAGCATTCGCCCAACGAGCAGAAGCGGGCCGCGGGCGAGTTGTTCCACGCCGACCGCGAGGAGCGGACCGTCCGGGCGGACGAGGTGGAGGAAACGGCGAAGCCCGACGACCGATGAATGTCAGGTCCAGTAGTAGGGCCGGGTCGTCGCGTCGATGTCGGCCGTCTGGAAGGACGTGATGCCGAACAGAACATCGTCACCCATCGTACCGGTGCCGACCACCATCGATTGTTCACCACCCGCCAGGAAGCATGGCGCATGATCCGAAGATGAGCGGAGCCTGTTCAAAATATTGTACAAGATTGAGGTGGAACTAGAGAAAGTCGTAGGGATCGACGTCGATCGAGAGCTGGATCGAGGCGTGCTGCTTCACCTGACCGGTCCAGGCGCGGATCCAGGCAGGCAGATCGACCTCCGGCGCGGCCTGGACCAGCAGGCGCTCGCGCCAGCGGCCGCGCAAGAGCGCGATCGGCGCCGGTGCAGGTCCCAGGACACGCACCCGCGGGTCGACCGGGGCTGCCAGCGACAGGTGGCGGGCTGCTGACTGGACGTCAATCTGGTTCGGGCCCGAGAGGATGAGCGAGGCCAGCCGGCCGAACGGGGGCAGCCCGCCGTCCATCCGTTCCTCGATCTCGGTCGCGACGAAGCGGTCACGATCGCCGGACGCCAGGGCTCGCATCACCGGATGGTCGGGCAGATGGGTCTGGATCAGCACCGTGCCCGGCTTCTCGGCCCGGCCGGCGCGACCGGCGACCTGGTAGAGCAACTGGAACGAGCGTTCCGCGGCGCGCAGGTCGCCGCCGCCCAGGCCCAGGTCGCCATCCACCACGCCCACCAGCGTCAGGTCGGGAAAATGGTGGCCCTTGGCGACCATCTGGGTGCCGATCAGGATATCGATCGTGCGGTTCTCCATCCCGTCCAGCACGGCGGCCGCCTGCCCGGCGGTCGTGGCCGTGTCGCTGGTGAGCAGCGCGGTGCGGGCCTTGGGGAACAAATGGCGGACCTCGTCGGCGATCCGCTCCACGCCCGGCCCGGACAGGGCCAGCGCATCGATCGTGCCGCATTCGGGGCAATGGTCCGGCTCCGGCATCGAGAAGCCGCAATGATGGCATTGCAGCCGGCGGCGCAGCCGGTGCGCGGTCAGCCAGGCCGAGCAGTTCGGGCAGCGGAAGCGGTGGCCGCAGGCGCGGCACAAGGACAAGGGCGCATAGCCGCGCCGGTTCAAGAACAGCAGCGCCTGGTCGCCACGTTCCAGGGTCGCGCGCAGCTGGGCGACGAGGCGCGGTGCCAGGAAGCCGATGCTGCGCCGGGGCGTGCGGGTGCGCAGGTCGACGATCTCGACGGGCGGCGGCGGCGCGGAGCCATGGCGCTCGGGCAGCACAAGGCGCTCGATGCGGTCCGGTCCGACACGCTCGGTGGCGACGATGGTCTCCAGCGAGGGTGTGGCCGAGGCCAGCACGACCGGGCAGTTCTCGAACCTGGCCCGGGCGATCGCCGCATCGCGCGCCTGGTAGGGCACGCCCTCGTCCTGCTTGAACGAGGAATCGTGCTCCTCGTCGACCACGATCAGGCCCAGGTCCTGCAGCGGCAGCCAGAGTGCCGAGCGGGCGCCCACCACCAGCGGCACCTTGCCCTCGAGGGCGGCCCGCCAGATCTTGCGGCGCCGGCTGGAGCCGACATCGGCGTGCCAGGTGATCGGGTTGACCCCGAAGGCGCGGGCAAACCGGGCCGCCCACTGGCTGGTCAGTGCGATTTCGGGGAGCAGGATCAGGGCGCGCCGGCCGGCCTGGAGACAGGCGGCGATGGCGGAGAAGTAGACCTCGGTCTTGCCGGAGCCGGGCACGCCGTCCAGCAGGAACGCCTGGTGGCGGCGGGCAGCCACCGCGTCCTTCAGCCGATCCGAGGCAGCCGCCTGCCCTTCGTTCAGGGTGACGCTGACAAGGTCCGGATCCGGCACCGGCCAGGCTTCCTCGACCGTGCGCGTTTCCGAGACCAGGGCCGCGCCGTCGATCAGCTTCTTGACAACAGCGGTCGAGACACCGGCGGCACGCGCGAGATCGGCGGGCGTGCGCGGCTCGATCATGGCCTGCTCCACGACCTGGCGCTGCTTGGCGGTGAGCTTGGCTCCGGCCGCTCCGATAGCTGGCGTGAACACGTCGACCGTCCGCGGCGGCTCCAGCGCGCCCGGCGTCGACAGCGCCAGCTTCAGCACCTGGCCTCGCGGGCTGACCGTCTCGTAGGCGACGTGGTCGACGAGCCGGCGCAGCGTCCACGGGAGCGGCGGGATGTCCAGCGCCGAGCCGAGCGGGCGCAGGCGCCCGGGATCGACCGCCTTCTCGGGCCTCGTGTCCCACACCACCCCATGAAGGACCTGCCGGCCGAACGGCACGGCCACGACCGTGCCGGGCACGGGCATCGGGCGGCCCTCCGGCAACAGGTAGTCGAACGGACCATCCAGCGGAGCCGTGACGACGACCGACACAGTGCGGCGGGAATCGGGGAAGAGATCAGGGATCATGCGTCCTGCATATATAGGTATGGTCGAGCCGCCGTGCTACCGCATGGGCCATGCTGCACGGTGCCGACGACTTCGACGATGCCCTCCTGTGCTGGTTGCACGAGCTGGCCAAGGAGCGCCGCTTCTCCCCGGAGACGGTGGGCTACTATGGCGACGAGGTCCGGCGGCTTGCCGCCTTCCTCGCGCGCCACCTGGGCGAGCCCGTTTCGCTCGCCATCCTGATGTCGCTGAAGCCGGCCGACTTCCGGTCCTGGCTCGCGGACCGGCAGCGGCAGGGGCTCTCGCGCGGCTACATCATGCGCGGCGTGGCGGCGGTGCGCTCGTTCTTTCGCTGGCTCGACAAACGGCGGCAACTGCACAACCCGGCCCTGTTCGCCCTGCGCACGCCACCTGCCCCCCGCCGACTGCCCCGGCCGCTCACGATCGAGCAGGCCAAGGGGGTGACCGACATGGCTGGCGAGGTTGCGCGCCCTTTCGTCGCCAAGCGCGACACGGCGATCCTCCTGCTCCTGTGGGGATCCGGGCTGCGGATCGGCGAGGCGCTGGGCATCCCGCGTCACGCGGTGCCTGCCGACCCTGTGACGATGCAAACGGTCCGCGTGCGCGGCAAGGGCGGCAAGGTGCGCGACGTGCCCGTGCTGCCGACGGTGGCCCAGGCCATCGCTGCCTACCTCGCGGTCTGCCCGCACGTGCACGGCCCGGACACGCCGCTCTTCCTCGGCATCCGTGGCCAGAAGCTGTCGCGCGGGGCGGTGGCGGCACGGGTCAGGGAAGCCCGCTCCGCCCTGGGCCTGCCGGACACGGCCACGCCGCACGCGCTGCGCCACAGCTTTGCCACCCACCTGCTCGAGGATGGCGCGGATCTGCGCTCGATCCAGGAACTGCTGGGCCACGCCAGCCTGTCGACGACCCAGAAATACACGCAGGTCGACCAGGAGAAACTCTACCAGCTCTATGGTGCCAGCCATCCGCGTGCCTGACGATGCCACCGCACCCGGCGGGACATGCCCTGATCGTGACGGTCTTGTTTGCGTTCTGCGACCGCTGTTCCTAGGGTCGCGCCGTCCTTTGTCCGGTCGAGCCTGAACGATGCAATGCGCCTGCGTGCCGTCCTCCTGATCCTGGTCGCGGCGGCAGCTCTCGTCGTCCTGGCAGCCGGCGGCTTCTACCTGCTCTCCGATGCCGAACGGGTCAGGCGCACCGCGGAGACCTCGCTGAGCCAGGCGCTGGACCGCGACGTGCGGCTCCAAGGCGCGATCGGCCTGCGCTTCCTGCCGACGCCGCAGGCGATCATCGCCGATCCCACCGTGGTGGCCGAGGACAGCGGACAGCAGCTGGCCGAAGCCGACCGGATCGACCTGCTCCTTTCGCCGGTCGCCCTGCTGACCGGCAACGATCCCGTCGCCTCGCTGACGGTGGTGCGGCCGGTCCTGGCAGCTCCGGTCGTGCCGCATGAACTGTTCCGGCTGGTGCATGGGATCGGCGTGGGCTCCATCCGGATCGTGGACGGGAGAGTATCCTTCCAGGCGGTGCCCGATGCACCCGTCCTCGGCCTGACCGGCCTGAACCTGGAGCGGACCCGCGACGAGGCCGGCGAGACCCGGATGGAGCTGCAGGCGCGCGACGACAGCGGGGGCGGCAGCCAGCCCTTCGCCTTCGCCGGCAGCTTCCGCGGGGCGGATGGGAGCGGCGGGGTGCCTGCGGAGGTGAGCCTCACGCTCGGCACGCCAGGCAGCGAGCTGCGCGCCGGGTTCCAGGGGTTGATCGGGCTGGATCGCCTGTTCGGGCGGGTGGAGATCGACACGAGCCGCCCGCTGCCGGCCTGGCTCGGTGACGCCGCCCGGTTCGCGCCTGCGGGTCCATGGCGGGCGGAGGCGCGGCTGGACGTGTCGCCGGCACGGATCAGCATCCCCGAACTGGCAGCTGCTGCCGGCGAGGCGAGTGTCGGCGGCGAACTCGAACTGGACCGGGCGACGGCGCGAGGTTCCGCCCGGCTGGAGTTGCACGACGCAGCGCTGGATATTCTGGGCGATGCTCTCGTCCTGCCGGCGGGCTACAGCGTCACGCTGCGCCTGGCTGGTCGTGACCTTGCGGTACGGGGCGTGGCGGTACCGAACCTCGACCTGGAGGGGCTGCTCGAGCCAGACGGTCGTCTCGCGCTGATGCAGGTCAGCGCCACGGTCGCGGCCAATGGCGCGTTCCGGCTGCGGGACGGCCAGTTCACCGGCGGCGCAGACCCGATGCTGACGGGCTTGGTCAGCCTCGACCTGCCCACGGCGCGCACGGTGCTCCCGCAGCTCTTCACCCTGCCGGCCTGGCTCCCTCCCGACAAGCCCGGCGCCCTGCTGGCGGAAGGCCGGGTGCAGTGGAGCCCAGGCCGCATCCTCCTGGACGAGGCGGAGGTCCGAGCCGACCAGCTGGGCTACCGTGGCAGGATCGCCCTGGGGCCGGACCGCGTCGGCCTCGTCGGCACGTTCGACCGGCTCGACCTGGACGAGTGGTGGAACGGACCGTCGGATCCTGCCACCATCCTGGCTGCCCTGCCGGACGGGTCGGCCGACATCCGGATCGACCGCCTTTCCCGCGGCGCTGCCTGGATCCAGGACGTCGCCGTAGAGGCGTCGCGCGCGGGCGGCCGCCTGGTGATCGCCGAGGCCAGTGCCGGCGCCAGCGACGACCTCCGCCTCACGCTGGCCGGCACCATTGGATCCGATGCTGGCGTCGTGGACGTCGTGGTCGACCTGGACGCGAAGCGGCCCGCCCGGATCGCCTCGCTGCTGGAGATCGACCTGCCCTGGCTGTCGCGGTTGCAGGAGGTGGAAGGAACGGCTTCCCTGCGCGGCCCGAGCGACCGGCTCGACATCGACATCGAAGCCCGGAGCGGCGACCGACGGGTGCAGGTGGCGGGCCTGCTCGGCTCCGGCACCCGAGCCGATGCCACCTCCTTGCGGCTGCGCGGCGATGCGCCCGATCTGGCCGCCCTGCTCGGCGACCTGGCACTGCTGCCGCTTGCACCTTCGGCCCTGCGCGGGCCGGTCGAGGTCACGGCCGACCTGTCGCGGACAGCGGAGGGCCACTGGGTCGCCCTGACCGACCTCAGGGCCGGCCCCCTGCAGACGACCAGCCGCCTCGATCTGCGTCTGACCGGCGGAATCCCCAGGGTGGCCGGGCAGATCGCGGTCGCGCCGATGGCCGAGGATGCGGTGCCGGCCATCTACGACATGCTGTCGACGGGTTTGGCGTTCGCCCCAGGTTCGCCGCTGCGCTGGCCTGGAAGCTGGCCGCAGGACCAGCTCCGTTTCGCCTGGCTGTTCAGCACCGAGCTGGACCTGATCGTGCGGCGGGAGGGAGCGCAGGAGCGATCCGGCCTGCTGGCCCTGCAGCTGGCCGACGGACGGCTGGACCTGGAGCGGCTCGACCTCGACCTGCCCACCGGCGGACGCCTGCGCGGCCAGATCGGCCTGGATGGCAATGGCGAGGTGCCAAGGCTCGGCCTCTCGCTCACGCTGGACGAACTGGACAGCGCCGCCGCGGGGGCCTTGCTGGGGATCGGGCGGGCACCCGACACGAGGCTTGCCGCAGAGATCGACCTGGCCGGGGCCGGGACGTCGGTCGCTGCGATGGTGCAGAGCCTTGCCGGCACGCTCCGGCTGGCGACCGGCGCCGGAAGCATCCCTCCACCGGCAGGAAGCCTGGCGGAACCGTTCACGTTCGCGAGCATCCAGGGCGCTATCGCCTTCGAGCGCGGCCTGGCCCGCAGCGAGACGCCGGGCCTGGCACTCGACATGCCGGACGGGACACGTCGCTATCTCGACGCCATGCTCGACCTTCCGGTCTGGTTCCTCGACGCCGTCCTTCCCCCGGAGGCGGACCGGCCGGGCTGGCACCTGCTGGGCCCGCCCGGCCGCCTCCAGTTCCGCGAGATCAGTCCGACGGACCCAGCATCAGCTCCGGACGCACCAGACGGTCGAACTCCTCTTCCGTCAGGAGCCCCAGCGCCAGCGCCGATTCCTTGAGCGTGGTCCCCTCCTTGTGCGCCTTCTTGGCGACCTTGGCGGCGTTGTCGTAGCCGATCTTGGGGTTGAGGGCCGTCACCAGCATCAGGCTCTCGTTCATGATCCTGGCAAGCCGCTCGCGGTTCGGCTCGATGCCGGCCACGGCGTTGTCCGCAAAGGACCGGCTCCCGTCCGCGATCAGCCGGATCGACTGCAGGACGTTGTAGATGATCACCGGCTTGAACACGTTCAGCTCGAACTGGCCGTTCGAGCCCGCGACCGACACCGACACCTGATTGCCCATGACCTGGGCGCTCACCATCGTCAGTGCTTCGGACTGGGTCGGGTTGACCTTGCCCGGCATGATCGAGCTGCCCGGCTCGTTCTCCGGCAAGGAGATCTCGCCCAGGCCGCAGCGGGGGCCGGAGCCCAGCATGCGGATGTCGTTCGCGATCTTCATGAGCGACACGGCGATCGTGTTGAGCGCGCCGTGCAGCTCGACCATCGCGTCATGCGTGGCCAGCGCCTCGAACTTGTTGGGCGCGGTCACGAACGGCAGCCCGGTCAGTCCTGCCACCTCGGCGGCGAACGCCTCGGCAAAGCCCTTCTTGGCATTCAGGCCGGTGCCGACCGCGGTGCCGCCCTGCGCCAGGTACCAGACCCGCGGCAGGGCCGCCTTCACCCGCTCGATGCCGTACTCGATCTGGCAGGCATAGGCGCCGAACTCCTGGCCCAACGTCATCGGCGTGGCATCCTGGAGATGCGTGCGGCCGATCTTGATGATGTCCTTGAACGCCTCCGCCTTGGCGGCCAGCGCCGCGTGTAGATGCTCCAGGGCCGGGAGCAACTCGTTGTGCGCCTGCTCGCCGGCCGCGATGTGCATGGCAGTCGGGAAGACGTCGTTGGAGGACTGGCCGCGATTGACGTGGTCGTTCGGGTGGACCGGGGACTTGCCGCCGCGCTTGCCCGTGGAGAGTTCGTTGGCGCGGCTGGCGATCACCTCGTTGGTATTCATGTTCGACTGGGTGCCGGAGCCGGTCTGCCAGACCACCAGCGGGAACTCGTCGAGCAGCTTCAACGCGACGACCTCTTCCGCGGCCGTGGCGATCACCTCGCCGAGCGTCGGATCGAGCTCGCCCAAACGGACATTCACCCGCGCGGCCGCCAGCTTCACGATGCCCATGGCGCGGATCAGCGGAGCGGGCATGCGCTCGCCGCCGATCCGGAAGTTCTGGATGGACCGCTGGGTCTGCGCGCCCCAGTGGTGGTCGGCCGGGACGTCGATCGGACCGAACGTGTCGGTCTCGACCCGGACCCGGGTGGCATCGCTCATCGAACTGGCTCCTGCGCCCATTGTTTGCGGCTCAGGTCGCGGCTTTCGCGCCATCCGTCAACGGGTCGGGCTTGCGCGAAAGGCCGGCTTGCGCGGGACGCTGAGCTCAGCGCTTGCGGAACCGGTCCAGCGACACGATCTGGGCGCCGCCTTCAGGTACGGGATGCTCCGCAGGCTCGGCGGCCCGCTCCGGCAGTTCCGTCACCTCGCCCTCGCGCGGGGCGAGCAGCGGCAAGGCCGGTGCTGCAACCTTCTCCGGCAGCGGCGGCTCGATCGTGAACTGCAGACCGAACTCCACGCCCGGATCCGCAAACACCTTGAGCGCGGCGAACGGAATGACGATGCGCTGCGGCTGGTTATTGAAGCTGAGGGTCACGGCCATGGTATCGTCGTCGACCTGCAGGTCCCAGTACTGGTGCTGCAGGACGATCGTCATCTCGTTGGGATAGCGCTCGCGCAAGGACGGGGCGAGCGTCACGCCCGGATGGTCGGTGCGGAACGTGACGTAGAAATGATGGGGCGACGGCATCCCCTCGCGGGCGACCCGCAGCAGGACGTCGCGGACCACGCCCCGGAGCGCCTGTTCGACCAGCTGGCCGTAATGAATGCTGTCCTTGCTCATCTCGACCTTGAAGCCGCCACAGGGCCGAAGAAGCCCGACAATCGCGAAAAGAGTACCGATGAAGTGGGGGGGCTTCTGTTGCCCGGCGCCCCCCCGAACCGCGCTTACCTAATGATTAGGCAGCGAGGGCCAGACGGCTATTGTCGTTGGCACTTGTGTTTTGGTCCGGTAACGGCGGTACCATGCCGGGCAAAAGTCACACCTTTACTACGCACGTCGATCCTGATTCGCCCCCGTACTGCGCCTGGGCCTGCTCGTTGCCACGAGCCGGTCCAGGCGAATTGGTGGAGGCGCCGGGCTCTGCCCCCGGGTCCGCAACGCCTATGCCGTGTGATGTTTATCGCCATAGTCGGCTTGCACCGACGCGATGAATATAGGCCTTGCTCGTGCCCAATGGAAGAGTGTGACGCGCTGCGGTATGGCGAGCACCCCGACGGACAGGAGAAGGCAGCCATGCGTTTGAACGAGAGCCAGGCGGCCGAGATCGACGAGCTGAGAACGGCCGATCAGGCACCCACCCGGCGCGCCGTGGTGCCTGCCCTGGAGGAGATCCTGTTCCAGCCCCTGCCCGTGCTCGACCAGGGCTTCATCCGTGTGGTCGACTACATGGGCGACGATGCCGGCGTCGTGCAGGCGGCGCGGGTCTCCTACGGCAAGGGGACGCGCAAGGTGTCGGACGATCGCGGCCTGATCCGCTACCTCATGCGCCACCGCCACACCTCGCCCTTCGAGATGTGCGAGATCAAGCTGCACGTGAAGCTGCCGATCTTCATCGCCCGGCAGTGGATCCGGCACCGGACCGCGGCGGTGAACGAGTACTCCGCGCGTTATTCCGTGCTCGACGACGACTTCTATGTTCCCGAGACCGGCGCCGTCGCCGTCCAGTCGCACGACAACCGGCAGGGCCGCGGTGCCGCCTTCTCTCCCGAAGAGGCCCAGGCCGTGCAGCGGACGATCCGAGAGGCCGGCGAGGAGGCTTTCGCCCGCTACCATCGCCTGCTCAACGAGGATGGCAGCGGGCAGCCGGCCGACCCGGACAAGGCGGGCGTGGCGCGCGAGCTGGCCCGGGTGGTGCTGCCGTTGTCGACCTACAGCCAGTGGTACTGGAAGATCGACCTTCACAACCTCCTGCATTTCGTGGCGCTGAGACTGGATACCCATGCTCAGGCAGAAATTCGCGCCTATGCCGAGGTGCTGGCAGCGATCCTGCAGCGCTGGGTGCCGCTGACCTGGGAAGCGTTCCAGGACTATCGGTTGAACGCTCTGGAACTCTCTGGCCCAGCAGTAGAGTTGCTGAAGAGAATGCTGGCTGGCGAAAAGGTCACGGTGGACGAGAGCGGTCTCTCGCCACGGGAATGGCGGGAACTGGTGCACAGCCTGGGCGTTTGACGGTGTCGCAGAGGGACAATTGTGCTCTTCCGCCACGCAGGACGTTGCTTCGTTGTCGCAACCGCCTCAGAAAAGCGGGAAGAGCCAGGGTGTTACCGACTCATTTACGGTGAAACCCTTATGCTGCTTCTCGCTCACGGCGCCTGCGGCGTCCGAGGCGTTAGGAAATTTGTCACGGACGAACGCGCGGAGGTATCATGAAATCCAAGATCCGCCAGATCGCCGGGGTTGGAATTGTCGCGCTCCTTACCGGGTGCTCGGCCTTCACCTCGACATCTGAGCTGAACGAAATCAAGAAGATGAACGCCAGCGGTGATGCATTCACCCAGGCCCTCTTCAAGGAATACACCGCCCTCTCGCAGAGCGAATACGATCAGTACGACTGGAAGGACTCGCTGTTCTACTCGCAGCGCGCCAAGGAAGCAGCCGCAGGCCGCGTCCCGACGCCGACCGAGATGAGCCAGCGCAGGGAGCCCGCCGACATGGTGGGTGTCCTGACCGAAGCCCGTGCCCAGCTCGTCGACGTGCTCGCTACCGAGCAGGCCACTGCCGATCCCGCCACCGCCGCGAAGGCGCAGGCGAGCTTCGACTGCTGGATGGAGCAGCAGGAAGAGAATTTCCAGATCAACGACATCGCGATGTGCCGCAAGGGCTTCGAGGATGCGATCGCTGCGCTGACCCCGCAGGCGGCTTCGGCCTCCGAGGTCATCGCGATCGCTGCCGACGTCCTGTTCGAGTTCGACAAGTCGGTCGTCCGCAACGAGTTCAAGCCGCGTCTCGACGAGATCGCTGCCGAGCTCGTGGCCGACACCAACAAGCGCCTGCTGGTCTGGGGCTTCACCGACACGGTGGGCACGGCCGAGTACAACATGGGCCTGTCCGAACGTCGCGCCGCGGCTGTCGCCGAGTACTTCGAAACCAAGGGCGTCGATGCCTCGCGTCTGACCACGCAGGGCTTCGGTGAAACGCAGTTGGCGGTTCCGACCGGTGACGGCGTGCCCGAGCCGCGCAACCGTCGCGTCGAAGTGCGTCAGCGCTGAGCCTCTTTCTCCAGGTGCCGTGTACCTGGAGAATTTGGCACTGAAGGAAGCCCGCGCGCTCGTCGCGCGGGTTTTCTTTTTTGGAGTCCGCCAGAGCACGGCCCGATGACCGCCGACTGGACCGCCGGGATGCTGGACGATCTCGATCTCGACTATGCCAGGGAGCTGGCCCGGGCGACGGGTGGTGCCATCCTGTTCGCGTTCCCGCTCCTGATGACGATGGAGATGTGGTGGCTGGGCTTCTACGCGGACCCAGCGCGCCTGGCCCTGTTCGTCGGCCTCGGCATGCTCCTGCTGATCGGTCTTTCGAGGCGGGTCGGCTTCTCCACGCACTCCCGCTGGTTCGACGACATCTGCGACGCCCTCTCCGCGTATGGGGTCGGCGTAGTCGTGGCGTCCCTGCTCTTGGCCCTGTTCAACGTACTGCAGCCGTCGATGCCGCTGGACGAGTGGATCGGCAAGATCGCCATTCAGTCTGTGCCGGCCGGCATGGGTGCCATCCTGGCGCGCGCGCAGTTTGCCGCGGCAACCGACGGCGAGGAGAAGAACGCGCCACCGCCGAGCTACGGCGGCGAGTTGTTCTTGATGATCGCCGGTGCGGTTTTCGTAGCGTTCAACGTGGCCCCGACCGATGAGATCGAGCAGATCGCCCAGCTGATGACGCCCTGGCACGGCATTCTGCTCGCCCTGCTGTCCATGGGCCTTCTCCACCTGCTGGTCTATGCGCTGGGCTTCGCCGGCCAGGAGGAATGGCCGGCGGATCAGGGCTTCGTCAGGCTGTTCGTCCGCTTCAGCTTGGCCGGCTACGGGCTGGCCCTGATCGTGAGCCTGTATATTCTCTGGACGTTCGGCCGCGTCGACGACACTGGATCTGCCGAGATCGCGATGATGACGGTCGTGCTGGGTTTCCCGTCGGCGCTCGGTGCAGCCACCGCACGCCTGATCGTGTGACCGGCCATGAGCGATGCTTCCGATAAAGAGATACCACGTACACCCCTCCTGGAGTGGATCGCCGCGTCCGCGGGGGCGCTGGTCGCTGCCGGCCTGATCGGCTATCTCACCTGGCATGGGCTTACAGGCGCCGACGCGCCGGCCGATCTGGTTATTCGTGTCGATTCGATTGAGGCGACGTCAGCCGGTTTCCGGGTCGAGATCTCGCTGGTGAACCAGGGAGACCGCACCGCCGCCGCCGCGACCGTGAAGTCGTTCTCCGAGGCCGACGGCGAGGCCGAGATCACCTTCGACTTCGTGCCGGGCAGCTCGGTCCGTCACGGCACGCTCCTGTTCCGCGAACAGCCGAGTCCGGACCGGCTCGACCTGCGCGTGGTCGGCTTCCGCGAACCCTAGAAGCGGCACGCTCCTGCCAGCGAGCAGCGGCCGGGAAGTTGCTGTTGGTCCAGGCAGCATGCTGTCCGACCGGCGCCACCGAGGGTCAGGCCCGCTCTCATTGCTGCCGTCATGGAGCGGGCGCAGGGACAGTCCGCGATCACCACCTTTGCATGGCCGGCGGCGCCTGCATGGGCGACGGCCTGTCCGAGCCTTGTGCCGGCAACCTGGCCAGCCGATCGCCGTGAACAGCTTCCGCCGCAACTGCCTGAGCCGCTCGATGCTGGCGGATGCCGCTACCGACCCTGGATTGCTGCCAGCTCAGTTCGACGGCGATACCATCCGCCCATACCCAGCATTGCGCACCCGCCGAGCAACGCCGGATCAGCGCCTGACCCGGCCCCGTCCGCAAAAACGCGGGAGGATTGAAGGCTGCATCCTGCGCACAGGCAGGTCCCCGCCAAAATCGGAGCGCGAGGGGAAAAGTCGGGTCAGGCTGGCGTGAAGCAGAGCACCGGACATCGATCGACGGGCCAGTCGATTTTTTGCAGCAATCGCCTCGTACAGCGTGAGATCGGAGACCGTTGTCGCGGCGTGCATAGCCAGCTCTGGCACTGGCAAGGAGGCGGAGCGGCCGCCGGGCACGATGATCTGCGGCAAGGCGCAGCCTGGCCGACCTTTCGCGATGGACACTGACAAGTAGAGCAGCCGCCCGCTGATTCTCATCTCGATGGCAGTCGATGACCCTGCCATGTGCGACATCGTGGACGTCTATGGTCGTTCTTCCGTGGGCTGGGGAACTTCTTTGCCAGAATCGAAATTTATGAAAACGAAACAAGCGACCAGACCTTGTCGTCTTACCGGATCGTCCAGTTCAGCTCCATGCATCTATTATTTCCTTGCATCCCTGTTTCTTGAACGCTGATCCAGGAGGCGTGAAGCACATGGCCCAAGAGACAGCGAAACGTCCAGGTCAGATGGCAGATTCCAAGCTCGTATCGATCCAGCTCGATGTTCAGGACGAGGACGTCGCGCGTATCAAGGCGATGAGCCAGATCCTGGCCAGCGATACCGAAGCGTCCCGGCGGCTTCGGGCAAAGATCGAGGAGATCCTCAGAGGCACGCCCCTTGAAGTACCAAAGAGAACTGCAGGCACCTGACTGGCCTGTCGGCGAAGCCGCCAGCCGGTGATGCGATGCGTCTGGGCACGATCCGGCTCATGGCGGTGGAAGTCATCGTCATGCCTGGTGCCGGCAGTTCCTCATCGTCCACGGCAAGACAGCGTGAACGGGGAAGTCAGGCGAAGGGCCGGCGGTCGCCCGGCCGCCCGGGCCGGTGCTGGAAGACATGGAAGCCCGCCGGACGATGCCGCCAAGTCTGCGAGCACCGCCTTTCCATGATCGTTGGCTGGTGCTCGTCGCTGCGGCCGGACGCAGAAAGGGTGCCATGGCCGAGGCGGAAGCCAATATTCCAAAGCGCAGGGCCCAGTCTCGAGCGATCGTCGGCATCGCAAGGCTGCAACTGGAGATCTTCACGAACTGGCCGCGCAGGCCAACGTCCTCTTCCAGGCCGGTTCGTCCGTCCGCACTGCGGCAAAGGCGCTCATCTGCTGCATCGGCGCAGGTGCCGCATGGGTGCTTGCCCTGCCCGCCGCTAGACCTTGGAAAGGCCGCGCGCGGCCCCTCATGATATCCTCCCTTCTTCCGCCGCCCGACCGTTCCCTGGGCGGCATTTTTTTGATCATCGGCTGGCGCGATCTAGCCGTTCTCCTCGACCGGGCATGCAAGCACGTCCCCCTGCCCTGTCGCTTAGGTCCTGCCGGTCGCCGGGAGGGCGGGGCGCTCCGGACCGTGGCCCCTGGCCGACGAGGAGAGCCTGGTTCGGCAGAGCCGAGCCGGCATGCTGGGCTTTGCCCAGGCGGTGGGCCTCCGCAGGCCGCCCCCACCGCTTGGCGAAAAGCGGACCGTCAAGGAATGACCATGACCTTGACCTCGCCGGGAAGCGGGTCCCGCCGGATCACCTCGGGCACCTGGTCCAGCTTGATCCGCTGCGAGACGAGCTTGCCGACCTCGATGGCCCCCGACGTGATCAGGGCGGCCGCGCGGCGGTGGACGAACGGATTGATGAACGAGCCCTGGATGCGCAGCTCGCGCATCATGATGTCGCTGGGCTCCACCTCGATCGTCTGGCCCTGGGGCATGACGCCGACGATCATGACCGTGCCGCGCCGCCGGGCGAGCTTCATCGACTGACGGACGGTGTCGGGCACGCCGGCACACTCCATGACCACGTCGACGCCGCCGGGAACGAGACCATCCACGCCGGCGATCGCCGCAACCGGGTCGAGTGCGGTGGGATCGATCGTGTCGGTGGCGCCCAGTTCCTCTGCGAGCCGGCGGCGGACGGCCTGGCGCGTGGAGAGGATCACGCGCGTGGCGCCGGCAAGGCGTGCCAGTTGCAGGGTGAGCAGGCCGATCACCCCGCCACCCAGCACCACCACCGAATCGCCGGCCTTGATTCCCGCCATGTCGACGGCGTGCAGGCAGCAGGCCAGCGGCTCGCAGAAGGCGCCATGCTCGGGATGGAGCGAGAGCGGCAGCTCGACCGCCTGGGACTGCGGGACAACCGTGTACTCGGCAAAGCCGCCATCCAGCGCCAGGCCCAGCGCCTTCCAGTTCTGGCAGTGGTTGACCAGTCCGTCCTGGCAGGCCGGGCAACGTCCGCAGAAGATGTTCGGGTCCACCGTCACCCGCATGCCCGGTCGAAAGCCGGTCACCCTGTCGCCGACCGCCTCGACGATGCCGGAGAACTCGTGGCCGAGCGTCACCGGTGGCGAGGTCGGGAACTCGCCGTGCAAGAAATGCCGATCGGAGCCGCAGATGCCGCAGGCCTCGACGCGTACGAGCAGATCGGTGGGACCCGGCGACGGCCTGGCGACCTCGCTGACGAACAAGTTCTCGATGGATTCGAGCCGCACGGCCTTCATCTTGTCCTCCCTCTGCCTGAGCCCTGCTGCTCGCAGCCGGCGGGCCAGTCCTGGGAGGCCGGGATTATTCCGTCAACGGCCGATGATCTCCCCGCACCGTGGCTTCGGCCAAGCCCAGGCGATGAGCCACCTCAATTGATGGGCGAGAATGGTACGGTCCGCAGGCCGTTCTATCGCTGCGCTGGATTTCAAGATAGCGAACCGGCTGGACGCAGCGGCGACATCCCGTCCGGCGAGCGGCCGCGAATACCAGCGGGGAGTTCAAATCACATGCCCAAGCGGATCCTGTTCACGGGTGGGACCGGCAAGGCCGGGCGCCATGTGCTTCCCTGGTTGCTCGAGTGCGGCTACCGCATCCTGAACTTCGATCTGAAGCCGTTCGACCACCCCTCCATCCCGTCGCTCGTCGGCGACATCACCGAGGAAGGCCAGGTCCTCAACGCGATGACCATGCATTTCGGCTTCGACGGCTTCAGCGAAGGGCGACCTGCAGCGCCGGTGGACGCCGTCGTGCACTTCGCAGCCGTGCCGCGTGTGCTGATCAACCCCGACAACGAGACCTACCGGGTCAACGTGATGGGGACCTACAACGTCATCGAGGCGGCGATGAAGCTCGGCATCCGCAAGGTCGTGATCGCCTCGAGCGAGACGACCTATGGCGTGTGCTTTGCGGAGGGCGACAAGGACTTCAAGCGGTTCCCGCTCGAAGAGGACTACGACGTCGACCCGATGGACAGCTATGGTCTCTCGAAGATTGTGAACGAGCAGACGTCACGCGCCTTCGCGCAGCGTTTCAAGGCGGACATCTATGCGCTGCGCATCGGCAACGTCATCGAGCCGCACGAGTATGACCGCTTCCGCGGGTTCGTGGCCGATCCTGCCTCACGCAAGCGCAATGCCTGGAGCTATATCGACGCCCGCGACCTCGCCCAGATCGTGCATCTGTGCCTGGAGAAGGACGGGCTGGGCTATCAGGTGTTCAATGCAGTGAACGACACGATCACCGCCGATCTTCCCACGGCTGAGTTCCTGGCCAAGTGGTGCCCGGATACGCCGGTCACCCGGCCGCTCCAAGGCTACGAGGCGCCGCTGTCCAACAGGAAGATCCGCGAGGTGCTGGACTTTCGCGAGGCGCATGACTGGCGCAAGGAGATCGGCCGGACGGGCTAGCAACCGAACCGCCGAGCGGCTGATCGTGCCGGGCAACCAGCGGCTCAAGCGTGACCGCTGAAAGCGGGGGCCAGTGGCGTTCCGCCGCTCCACGGGCGGCATGATCCCGGTTGGCCGCAGCGCCCACGGCCCGGACTTTCAGCCTCGGCCTCCAAAGGCTTGCCTAGGTGCATCGCGTGACTGAGGCAGTGACCTAGCTGACCGGCAGTTCGCGCAGGTTATGCTCCGACTGCGCTGCCTGGACACTGGACGGCGCATGAACGTCCTCGGTAGCTGTCGCTTTTTCCGGAAGTCGTTGCCGTCCGCCACGCGGACCAACCACGCCGCACCGTCGGACGAGACATGCATCAAGCTGGCATACATCTTCCTGTCGCCACCAGCCCTTCCAGCGACCGCTTTCGCGGAGCTCTGGCCGGCGCAGCCGGCAACCTTCTGGAGTGGTACGACTTCGCTGCCTACGGCTACTTCAGTGCCATCATCGGTCGGAGCTTCTTTCCTTCCGATACCGCCTACGTTTCGCTGCTCTCCGCTTTCGCCGTCTTCGCCGCGGCCTTCTTCATGCGCCCCATCGGGGGCATCGTGTTCGGCCATATCGGCGACCGCTTCGGCCCAAAGAGGGCGCTGTTCACCTCGGCCGTGGTCATGACGCTGTCCACGTTCGCGATCGGGTGCCTGCCCACCTATGAAACGGCGGGCGTCCTGGCGCCTGTCTTGCTCGTGCTACTGCGGCTGGGACAGGGAATGTCCGTCGGCGGCGAATACACCGCCTCGGCGGCTTACCTTGTCAGCAGCAGCGCGCCTGAGCACCGAGGGCTCATGGGCAGCCTCACCCCGCTGGGCGCGACGAGCGGCATCATGGTGGGCTCGCTGACCGGTGTCGTCATCTCGGACCTGTTGACGCCGAGCGAGGTAGAAGCATGGGGCTGGCGCTTGCCATTCCTGCTCGGCATCAGCCTGGGTTTGTTCGTCCTCGTCCTGCGCAGCAGGATGCAGAGCGACACCGTTCCGGCCTCTACAGGCCGACAAGCCCAGAAGCTGCCGCTTCGCGAAGCATTTCGCACCGATGCCGCGGCGATGCTGCGTGCTTTCCTAGCGACATTGATCCTGGCAGGAGGGTTCTATCTCATCTTCATCTATCTTGTGACCTACCTGCAGACGCAAGGCGGGGCCGACCAGCACGAGGCGTTCGTCATCAATACGGCGAGCATGCTGGTGATGCTGATGTGCCTTCCCCTGTACGGCATCCTGTCCGACAGGATCGGACGCAAGCTTGTGCTGACCATCCAGATGATCGGCGTGATCGTCTTGTCGATACCGCTCTTCGCGCTGATCAGCAGCCATCTGCCGATCTGGATCATGCTCGGTCAGATCGGCTTTGCCGTTCTTCTGGCCGGCATCGGCGGCGTGATCCCGTCGATGCTCATGGAAGCGTTCAGCAGCCAGGCTCGCAACACCGCCATGGCCATCAGCTACAATGCCGCCATGGCCTTGGTCGGCGGCACCGCTCCCATGGTCGCGACAGCCTTGATGGCTCGGACCCAGAACCCGATGACCCTGGCGTACTACATGATGGGTCTCTCGCTCCTGTCTTTGATCGGTGTTCTCGCTCTCAAGGATCGCACAGGGAAGCCACTGACGGGCAACTCCATGTGACGCCGGCAATCGATGCCATTCCAATTGTCCAAGAAGCCTCCCTGCCGGCAGGGGGCGCGCATGAAACGATGTCATGAAATGACAGGCATCTACAGAAATTGCAGATTTTCCGGGCTTGACGAAGTTTCGTCAGGACACGCGCCGGATCACATTTCGTTGGTTGTTGCTGACCTGGTTCGTGACGGCGGGTCATATATCCGCTACCGCTCGTCTGTCAGGGGATCACGGCCGGGTTGGACTTCATGCGCCTTCTCACATGGATAGTCGTTGGGATGGGTATCGTTCAGGGCGTGCCGGCAAGGGCTGCCGATGCACCGGAACTGACCGGGACCTGGAGCGGTGTCGGCCCCTCGGTCAGTGACGACGAGGGATGGGAGGCAGCCCGATCGACCAACCTCCAGATCACCGAGCAGCGTGGGCAGACCTTCAAGGGGCGCGTTCAGTACGAGGGCGGCGAGGAGGACTTCATCGGTGTGATCAGGGCAGACGGCAAGAGCATCCTGATCGCGAACGACGACGGCAACGTCACGGCAACGCTCGTAAGCCCGAACGAGATGGAAGTCTGCTATGTCGAGGGCGGTAGCGATGCCACCGCAACCTGCAGCATGCTGAAGCGGAGCGAGTAGCCAGAGGGGAAGCGACAAAGCCGAGGCCGCCTGCGGTCCGGCTGGCGCCTATGTCGGCAAGCTCATCACCTCGAATATGTTCATGAAACTGGGTTTGCAGCAGTGCCTGCAGTGCTGGTGGATCATAGGCGCGACCGACGTTTTGGCTGCCTGATCCGCTTCAGCAGCGCAGTATGACCTACTGCGCCACCGCATCGACATGATTTGAACCGGCCGATCAGTGCCGTTCCTTGCATAAGCCCATGCAGGCGCTCTGCGACGTCGGCTGTTCTCGACCTATGCCGCGTCCGGCCACCGATCATGCGCCTGCATGTCGGCCAGCACCGCCAGCGGGACGACGCCCCTGCCATGACGCAATGGTGGAGCGATTTCCTGCCTGCGCTCCTGCTCATCCGCCGCCGCGCGCATGCGGGCGAGTTCCGCATAGGCGTTGCTGATCGCCGTCACCAGCGATGTGTCCGGCCTTCCATCCGCGCTGGAGGCCCTAGCTCTGAGCTCTTCCAGTGCCCGCTCGATCGCGTCCCCGGTCATTGCTGCCTCCTGATCGTGCATGTCAGTTCTGAACGTCGACACTACACCGAGCTACTGCGGCAGCCGCGAACAGCACTGATGGCCCTGTCGCCTGCCAACTCCCCATTTTCCAGGCAGCCTCTGCAACGGCCACCATTAGGTTATATGTGAGGCTTGCGACAGGATTTGGCAACACATCCGTGCGCAGGGGGCGCTACCACCCTTGGCCAGCCAGGAGCGACCGCCGTCGCCGCCGGACAACGTTCAATGAGTCCAGCCAAGTAAGTGCCGGAGGATTGTTGGGATCGAGCTGGGGCTGCGGGATGCCGGGCTACGTGACGAGCGTCACATGGCACTCAATTGAGCGAGTTATGTGATCAGGTTACTATGCAGGAACTCGGCGGGCCCGTCGCATGGCGCGACGATGCCGATCGATGAGGTCAACATGGTTACGCGACGACTGATCGTTTCGATGGCGGCGATGGCGCTGTTGGGCTCCGTCGCTGCTTCCTCTGTCCATGCTGCCGATGACGGATTGAGCGAAAGCGCTCTCCGTGAGGCGCTGCTCGGGACCACCAGCGCGCCCAGCGCCCCTACCCTCAGGGGCATCCAGGCAGGCGGCGACGATGACGACGACGGCATGTGCAGTGCCGGCATCTGCCGGGACATCAAGATCGAGTTCGCCAACAACAAGTACACGCTCTCCAACAAGGCGAAGAGCAACCTGGATACGCTGGCATCGGTCCTGAAGGACGCGGAAGGCAAGGGCTGGAAGTTCGAGATCTCGGGCCATACCAACGCGACAGGCCCCGCTGCCCACAATGACTGGCTGTCGCAGAAGCGGGCGGACGCGGTCGCGGCCTACCTGGCCCAGGACAAGGAAATCCCCAAGTCGATGCTGGAGGCCGTGGGCTTCGGCTCGAAGGAGCCCCTGCCCGGCCTTGACCCCAAGAACGGAAAGAACCGCCGTGTCCAGGTGAAGCGCGTCGACGGCTGAGAGGGCGGCGCAACGGGAAGATGCAAGGGAACCGTGAGGGGCGAGCGGCGTCGTTCACTCGGCATGGACGATGCCATATCTCCCGAAACGGGCAGCCTGATGAAGCCTTCGTCTCCGACCGACGTTCTCCGCGAACATGTCTACCTCACGCGCCTGCTGCTGCGCCTGATCAGCGCCGAGCAGCATGAAGAGGCAGACTACGTACTGGCGGTCCTGCAGACCGACCTGGCGGAAATGGACCAGGTGCCGAAGGGACGGAACTGGCTGCGGCCGGGACAGGTGCCGCCGCAGGGCTGGCCAGTCTACGAGGCGGCGCTGCGCTGGTTCCAAGGAGACTTCCGGGACTGACCGGCGACCGGCCGGCTACCCGGAAGTTCCCGAGGTCATGTGATCGAGGCGCTCAAACGTCGTCGGCGTGGACCGCCGAGCGCAGGGCAGCGCGCAAGCCTTCGTCCGCGCTGTCGGCCGAGCGAAGCGCTCCGGAGACATGGGTGCAGTAGTGCTGCCACTGCTCATCGATAGAACCGATGTCGGATGAAGCGGATGCGCTCGCCTCAGCCTCGTCGGTCTCGGATCCCGATGATGCGAGCAAGTTCAAGGTAGCAGACGAATGAATGTCGGCCATCGACAATCCCCTATCGCACTGTTGTGGATGTCGCCT
>JAESGR010000323.1_pt1 | contig 49930 bp, 50 predicted proteins | sample 9269771 | NCBI WGS metagenome assembly JAESGR01 (sample SAMN15739572, study PRJNA653492) | algae metagenome | isolation source: Chroococcus sp. CMT-3BRIN-NPC107 and co-occurring heterotrophs from well... | place: USA: Clark Mountains Wilderness, California | collected 2010-04-18 | reverse complement strand
TTGATAGCTTTTTGGCTATGTTGATAGCTCTAATCTCTAAAGTCAGACACCGGATTTTAGTATGGCAATAAGACCCTGACTATCACAATTGGGAGTTACAGATATCGGGACTATTATATTACTTCCTTTACTGAAACTCAATAGTATGTCAATGGACTTATTTTTTATGTTTATATCTGACATAAAAATTGTCAACCTATTTTAGAGAAGACCGGTTTCTCAGCTAAGAGTGAAAAAAAATTTTGTAAAGCATAGTAATTTACTCTGGTTTTTACTTTTTTTTACTTTTTTGCTGGTTCTTGGCTATCCAGTTTTCTCTTTTTGAACTGGTATCACTTAATGTCTGGTTAGTAATGTACCCTACAATCCGTTCTCCCTTATTGCGGTATTCTACTTTAACCCAGTGTTGGTTGGTTTGCTCTAATACTTTTACTTTATGTTTTTCTTGAATGTGAAATATAATAGGGGCTGTTATTTGGGGTTTATTTCTTAATAATCCAGTTGGTGCTTCAATGGTACGGAAAACTTGGGCAAAAGAGATAAATGGCAAAAATAACAGCATCAACAGTAAAGTCTTTTTCATTGTTTTAGGTGGGTTTCTTTTTTATGTATATTTTATTAATAAGTCACCTATACTAATATGAAATAATAATTTACAGATGTCTATATCTTTGCACATCAAGTTCTAAAGATTCAATCTCTTTGGGATTATCAGTATATTGTGCTTCCAATTTGTTACTTTTCCAGTATCTGCATTCTACATACTCACATCCACTTAAAGATACTTTAATTTTATAATCTATATCCTGCCAAAGTTGCCCCCAAGGAATCCTTACTGTTAGTAGTAGATGTGGCTTATTAAATTCTATTTCCACTATTTCAAAATCATGGAACATTGAAAATAAGTCACCTATTTCCTGTCTTTCTTCTATCATTTTTAATAACTACTAACGGCTCAATAATTTCCGCATACTGTGTACTGTGTTAAGCCTATGGGTTGAGGTGTACCGGTTTGCGGCTTGAATTTGGTGATTTCAACTGTAGGTAAAATCTTCTCTAAAAATTAGAAGGTGGAATAAATTTTTTCTTCTAGTTGTTGATAGAATGCCTCTCGTTGAGGGGATGTTTTGACGTACTCTTTCCAACGGTGCCAGTTAAAATGCAAACTTCTAACCTGCTGCTCCTTTTCAAGAAAAGAGGCTAAATCTCCTTTATAGCGTATAAAAATTTGTTGAAGGTCTTTCTCCACCTCTAGAATGGCCCTGTAAGTAGAGAGGCTTTCGCTTAAGTTTCCTTTGCTAAAATCTTCCGGAAAATAGTTAGCGATCTGGGCAACGATAGCCGCCCACTCTTCTGCCACTTGTAGTTGCTTGTTAGCTATAATGATCTTTCTTTCTAACAAATACACCTTGCTCAGATCTACTACTTTATTTAAGTTAAAGGCATACTCGGAACCATATTGCTGTAGTTGTTCATAGACATCGGCTGATTGGTTGTTTTTGGCTAAAGCTAAAAGCAATGTAAGTTTTTGCTGTTCCTCCTCTGGCCATAAGGAAAGGGTTTCAATAGTAAAAAGGCTGTCAAGTTGTTTAGTGGTATTCTTTTTAAGTACTAAAGCTTTTCGATACTTTTCTATATTCTCATTATACTCTACTTTATTTGCTAACACCTCCTGATACTTTTCGGCCAAAATAGCTTGAGGGCTAATTTCTAAATTCAACTTGACAGCTAACACGAGGGGAAGTATCATGACAAGAACAATCAAATAATTTTTCGCTAGCATAGTAAGGTGATTTATTCCTATCAAAATACAAAAAATTTAATTTAGCTATATTTTTATTTTTTCTTATTGCCCAGAATGAACACCCCTTTACGCCGCCTTGCTCTCCAGCGTCAGGCTTTTGTGATGGAGAGCTTGTGGCCATTAAAGCCGATGTTAGCAAACGTATTTCCTTAAAAGTTGTATCCAACCGCTATCCCACCTAAAGGATAGATCTCTAACTGATTCCATTTTTTATACTCAACTACGCCTACATATTCAATCATGGGCGTAAATCCAACTCTAAATAAAAATCTAGCCTCCGGTTTTTGATACCTATATCCTAGTCTCAAACTACCCAAGGGTTCCCACTTTGACACTCTATTTGTATGAGTGTAATCTTGAGTAAAGATATGTCCTAGACCCAATTCCAGGTGATGCTCATTGAAAGATATAAGTTGATTAATGGATAAAGGTATCCAAACAGTTCTTAATCCTGTACTTGGAGGATAATAAGAAAGCCCCCCTTGCGCTGTCGTTTTAAATTGTTGACCATTGATCAGTACCCGCTCATAATTTATTGAGTAGAGGAGTCCATGACCAAACAGCTCAAATTGCAAGCTATTGTTATTCATAAACGACCTGCTGATAGGTTTAGCTAACGCTTGCCCGCTTACTTCTAAGGAAATGATGGCAAAGAGAATAACAATCAATAGCTTCTTCATTGTCCGTTTGGATAATGTTCTTTATAAACACCGTTTAATACTCCATCCATTTCTTCAGTCTCCTATTTCATCTTGCCACCCGGATAAAATTCTTTGTGTCGCTTTAACTATTTATGGATATTTCACCTGATACGATTGATTATAATTCTCTAAGCAGCTGAAAAAAGTAAAATGACAGGCATAGAAAAAGTACAAACGGGATAGAAAAGATAAAAAGCCTCTAAAGTAGGATTATAGGGAATTTAGTTCGGCATTATCTCTTATGTAAAGCAGGTATGTTGTACTTTATAAAGGTATGTATAGCATTTTCTATACCTTTATCTTGATATAATCCTATATTCGTAATTATCTGCACCTTCTAAGTGGGTAGCTGTTGCCTTATCTGGATTTGATATTGTATTTACGTACCCCTTTCTCATATTTTATACTCGCAGGAACGATCCATCCCTTTTGCTTGAGCTCGGCTAAGGTTTGGTCATATTCAGCTTTAGAGACTTTTATGCCATCCACAAAGTAGACAGAGATTATCTCATCCGGTGAACTCTCTTCTTCCCTAAATACCTTCGGTAAGAGAACCATCATCTGATCGGTATCGGTAATCTGCATAGCCGCCGGATGATACCCCATCCGATTGTATTGATCATAGTTGTTTAGATCCACATAGCTGAACTCTAACACCTGATCGGTGCTTTCTACCTCGATAGCAAAGTTTCCTTCCATTGTAGTTAAGATACTCCCTTCTTTCCCTTGTATTTTTACTTTAGCATTGGCTATGGGAATACCTGTATCCGCATCTTTGACATGACCGGTGACTAATCTTTTGGGACTAGTAAGCTGCTTTTTTGAGAGGGTACTCTTATCAACAGCAGCTAAAGATTGTGCTTGTGCAGGACTAAAAACACTCAGATATCCTGTTAGCAGGATCACCACAAACACAAAACGTAGAAAAGTTAAACATACGGTTGAAGATGTCATAAAATTGGCGTTTAAATTGGTCGGATTCTTACAGTTACAGAGGGCTTTTTACCAACTAGTTGTTACAAGTATTACAAGATTTGTAATCTAACTATAGGTTGTAGTTACAACGATAAGTAGGGTGGTGATGTTATTGGCAAGATCAAAATTTATTCTCTTAGCTGTTTAGTTGTTTTTTAGGTCTATTCCTGAAATTGCTTTACTCGGTTTTAATCTGGGAACCATATCCTGTGTATAGAGGATAGCATCTAACAGGAGAGGCCATCGAGCGAATTGTTCCCGGTAACCGAGAGGACGCATCTATATCTCGCTAGTCAACCAAGAGGTTTGCTCCTGTAAACTTTTAAAATCGATCAAGCAATTTCGTATGCCTGTTGCATGAATCAATTCTTCCAGGCTTCCAGCACTTGGCGTTGGCAGCTTCCTAGGAGTAGTAAATACGTGGCCAACAGAGCCTTGATTAGCTGTAAACCCGATAGCATAGAGCTGTGGACAAGATTGATATAACACATCCCCTGTCTGGCCCCCCCCGTTTTTCGTACAGCTGTATAGAAGAAAAAAGAGTAGCATTCATCTTTCAGTATGCGTAATGGTGTAGTTACCAGAAATGGGGAGTTAAATTAACCACTAGTTATTATGTAAGTATAAAAATTTCATGCATACGCTGTAACCATTTGAGAAAAGTGTAGTTACCCTTGAGATTGTAAGGGTGCTTGTTAGTATAGTATCTATTCTGGCCCGGCATGCAGCCAACCTTTTATAGATTTATTTAACCACTATTCATCTATAATCTTTTATGCTTCAGCACTACTTATCACTCACCCTACGAACCGCTAAACGCTTTAAAGTTTCTTTTCTGATTAACCTACTGGGCCTTTCAACTGGCCTCGCCTGTAGTTTATTCATCTACTTATGGGTGAAAGATGAACTCAGTATAGATAGGTTTCATACAAATGGAAGCCGGCTCTACCAGCTGATGACAAACACTGTGGAACCTGCAGGAATAAGAACCGATGAATCCATTCCTGGCCCTTTGGCAGCAGCCATAAAAGGTGATATGCCAGAGGTAGAAAAAGCTATTGCCACAGTCCCTTTCAGGGAGGGAAATACAAAAGGCATCCTTTCTTTTCAAGATAGGCACATCAAAGCGAAAGAGTGTTATGTAGAAAAAGATTTTTTCAACATGTTCTCTTATCCTCTCTTGAAAGGAAATCCTCAGGAGGTATTAGTAGATAAACATTCGGTTCTCTTATCCGATGAACTGGCTCACAAGTTGTTTTCAGCAGGTGAAAATGTCATCGGTAAAAGTATAGAATGGCAACAGGAAGAATTTACGGGCACTTACCTGATTTCAGGTATTTTCAAAAAACCGCCTCCGTATTCAAGTGCTCAATTTGACATGGTGTTTAGTTTTGATTTATACCGGGAAAAAAGGCCACATGTAACCAAATGGACCAATGGGGGCACAAGAAGTTATATTCTATTAAAAAAAGATACAGACCCTAATGCCTTTAGTGATAAAATTAAGAATTATTTACAGCAAAAGACTCCTGACAGTAAGCAATCCTTATTTATAAGACCTTATGGGGATAAGTACTTGTATGATACTTTTGAAAATGGGGTGCAGGTTGGTGGCAGAATTGAATATGTACGGCTATTTTCTATTATCGCGCTGTTTGTGCTACTAATTGCCTGCATCAACTTTAGCAACCTATCTACGGCTCAAGCTGCTAACAGACTCAAGGAAATAGGCGTAAAAAAAGCCATGGGCGCTGACAGAAAAGCCCTCCTTTTTCAGTTTCTTTCTGAGTCGCTGCTGCTTACGCTTGTATCAGGCGTTATAGCTATCCTGCTTGTGATTCTTTTTCTACCGGGATTTAATCAGATTACAGGTAAACAACTAGGCTTGGCTTTAGAGATAAATCTGCTGATTTCTCTTTTGCTCATCATCCTTTTCACTGGGCTACTAGCTGGGAGCTATCCGGCTCTTTATTTATCTGCTTTAAAGCCTTCCTTAATTCTGAAAGGAAAGCTTCATAGCTCTTCAGGTGAGCGATGGACTAGGAAGGGATTAGTTGTCTGTCAATTTAGCGTCTCAATTATCCTGATGGTGTCTGTGCTTGTTTTTTATAAGCAGGTTAACTTTATTCAAACTAAACACCTAGGCTATGAGAAAGATAATGTGATATTGATTACTAAAGAAGGCAAGCTAGTGAAAGAAAGTGATCGATTCCTTGAGCAGGTAAAGCGTATACCGGGTGTAATCAATAGTGCAGGGTTGTGGGGAAATATGACAAAGTTTCCCAATAAAACCTCAGATCTGAGCTGGGAGGGGAAAAGCCCAGATCAGGCCGTTGAATTTGGAGATATACAGATTGATTATAACCTGATTGAAACCTTGGGTTTGGAGTTAATACAAGGCCGTGCATTCTCGAAAGACTACGGCAGAGAGGCACAAAGCATCATATTTAATCAAACTGCAATTGAAGCCATGGGCCTGAAAGAACCGGTAGGTAAAACCATAAAACTCTGGGGAGAAGATAGGCAAATCATAGGGGTAGTAAAAGATTTTCACGCAGAATCACTCTATGAGCCCATAAAGCCATTATTTTTAAATTTATCTGCTTACACAAACAATATAGCTATTAAAATCAAAGCCGGAAGCCAGAAACAAACTATTGAGAAGATTAACCAGGTATATAGACAATATAATCCGGGAATCACTTTTGAATTTGACTTTTTGGACGCAAACCATTTTAGTAGTTTGTACACCTCAGAAAACAGAGTGGCCGTCTTGTCGGGATATTTTGCCGGAGTAGCCATTCTCATCTCCTGCTTAGGCTTATTTGGCTTAGCGGCTTATACAACCGGGCGAAGAAGAAAAGAAGTAGGCATCAGAAAAGTTCTAGGCTCTACAGCGTGGAATATTGTGAGTCTTTTGTCAAGGGAGTTTATGCACATGGTTTGTATAGCCGTTATCGTTGCTTTGCCAATCAGTTATATAGTTGTTAAAATCTGGCTGGATCATTTTACCTACTCGATAGATTTAGAGTGGTGGATCTTTGTCGGCGTTGGGCTTTTAGTCATGCTGGTTGGTTGGCTGACAGTAGCGATACAAACCATTAAAGCAGCTGAAATCAATCCTATTCAAACGTTAAGAGAGGAGTGATTAAATAACACATAGATGAATATTAAGTAGGCTAAGTCAGTTACCTGAAAGAGGGAATTAAATTAACTCTTTCTTTGATTTTACCCTATACTTGTCGAAATTATTGAGAGAGGTTAGAGGAAGGGTTTGTCAGCGCTCAAAGCTGATAGTAACGATTCGTATTTTCCTGTTGTGCTAACTATAGTTTGAAGTGTTGTTCTTTGTTGAGCATTGTGGCTACAATGAGCTCCACCATTTCTGATGGCAATTGGTGTAATTGTTTAGTTTGCCATGCTCTTTCTTGTTCTATTGATTTACCTGCCTGCTTTACTGCTTTTAAGGCAAATAGCGCTGCTGCCATGCAGTGGTCAGCCATGTGAGCAGTGGCAATGCCTTGTCCAATGGATCGTGCTACGGCTATCGAAACCGGGTTGGATGCTTCTCTAGCGGCAGCATGTGCACCTTGTGAGGCTTTCATGGCATCACCTGTTGGTACCTTGCCGTTCGCCCAGTCCTTAGCCACTTGTAGGGCATATAGTAATCTAGTGTCAATAGGGTTGGCAATAAGTGGCAATACATGTTCTGAACACTCCCTAGCCCATCTGATTAATCTACGATGATTCTCTTTTGTAAGGGGTCCACCTCGGTGTTGGGCTATAAATGGATAGCGAGAAGAGTCCTTTGCCTCTTTTTTTAACCCTTGGTTAGAATGTTGTTTTGCAGATTTTAGATTCCCCATTTTGAAAATGAAAATTCTCTAATGTAATGATCTTAACTTAAACCTTATCACAAGATGAATGTACACCTACTTTATGATAGGTCAAAGCTGTTATTTCTTTCTAATGCTTAATTCTTCGCTACTATTGAGGAGTTATAATATATACCCCATTTACGTTATTCATCCCGAAGTGTTTTTACCGGGTTCATCTTAGCAGCTTTTAGGGTTTGTGCGGCCATAGTTAAGCCTGCAATGAGTAAGGCTATGGTCTAGTCCTAAAATGGATTTACACTTACTATAAAGTGATAAGTAAAAGAAAATAAGTAAACCCGTAAATAGGTGCTAGATTACACTTATACTAACTTTTGAGCGATCGCTTTCGCTACCGCTTCCGGTGCTGAATTGACGTGCAACTTTTCGTAAATGTGCTTGATATGATGATGCACGGTGTTGAAACTAATCATACAGGCATCAGCAATCATTTTGTAGCTCATGCCTTTTACTAGGCAAGTTAGTACTTCTCGCTCGCGAGAGGTAAGGGCAACATAGGCTGATTGAGCCTGCACAAACTGGTGCTGAAACATATGCAGTACTTTAGCAGCAATGCCAGCGGACATATGCGCTCCTCCATTATATACCTCCTCAATGGCCTTGAGCAACTCATCCGGGTCAGGATTCTTCAGTACATAGCCTGAAGCACCTGCGCAGATGGCAGAGAAGATGCGGTGCTCATCTTCAAAAACTGTATGAATAAGCACTTTGGTTTGTGGATAAGCTGCCTTAATTCGTTGTAAGGCCTCTATTCCTGACAAGCCCGGCATTTGAATATCCATTAACACGACATCGGGTTTATGTTTACGCACGTTGGCTACGGCCTCAGTGGCGTTTTCGTAGGCATCCACCATCTTAATTTGGTCAGTGCTATCAAAATAGCCCTTCAGACTCTGCCGTAGACTTTTGTTATCTTCAAAGAGCAAGACTCTAATCATAGGGTGATTGATGGATGAATGGAAACGTCAACAGCTTCTTGAATGGGTACTTCTATGTATATGGTTGTACCCTTACTTCTTTCTGATTTTACCTCAACGGTAAATCCACCTTCAAGTGCCCGTTTTTGAAAGTTAAGTAAGCCATTCCCCCCTGCCAGCACCCTTGTATCAAAGCCCCGCCCATTATCTGAGATCCTAACTTGTAAGTACCCTTGCGAATACCAGATCTGTATGGTTACTTCACTAGCATGGGCATGCTTTAGGATGTTATGCATCGCTTCTTTGAAGACCAAATAGAGGTTGCGGCGCCTTTCCATAGAAAAGGGCGGTAAGGTTTCAACTTCCACCTTACTGTCGAAAATAAGCGCAACACCCTGCATAGGTAGCATCTGCAGGGCCACTGATTGAAGCCGCTCTATGAACTTTGCGGGCGCATCATTGTCCGGGTTCAACGCCCATACGGTATCGCGGATGCTATGGATGGTATCTTCTGAATCGGCTTTGATCTGGGCAAGAATGGGGTTAATATCAGCTTGTCCGGGTCCTACTTTCTTTTGTACTAGTTTAGTGGAGATCGCAATACTTGTGAGCGTAGCGCCAACCTCGTCGTGCAAGTCACGGGCAATCTCGTCGCGTATGCGCAGCAGTTTATCCTGTTGTCGCAAGTTTTCCTGAAGTTGGGCAATAAGCGCCTGCTGCATCCGATTTTGTTGTCGACGGTGTTCATTGGCACGATCGGCCAGAATATATCCTAAAATTGAGATTTCAATCAGCGTACCCGGAACAAACAAGTTATTATAGGGCAGATAGGGTATCCACTTAAACCCATACAAGGCAAAGATGCTAATGATCATGCCCATAAGGCTCATTAGAAATGCCAAGGCATATCCTCGAATGGCCATGAAGTTCTTAAAGGCTACGTAAACAAGGCTAAGCAGAAGCAAAAATAGCACAATTAGTAAGTATACTCCCCAGTCCAGGCCTACCCATTTGAGGACCACACCTAAAGGATGATACTGCGCTCCTGTTACCAGGTTACTGATGCTGGTCCAAAGTAGTAAGTTAACCCCTATCACCAACCAATACAATTCTTTTGAGTAGTGCTTTAGATTGAGAAACTTAATGTGAAACAGTGACCAGCATAACAGATAAAGAAAAGTTGGCCTCACAAATTCCTTCCACTTGGCATACTCTGAACCGACATAATCATCCACATAGCCGTAGAAATCAAGGTAAAACAGGATAATGCTGGCCATTAGCAGCGTATACCAGCCAATAAGTGAATCTCTAAGCCGCGCAAATAGCACAAGGCCAAACACAAACACGGTTAAAAAAGCTCCAAGCGCAAGCGCCTGCCAACGGCTATTATCACGGTTGTAGCGAATTGCCTGGCCTATGTCCCCTAGATGTAAATAGTCTCCATACGCATTTGGTTCAACCAGTATGCGCAGATAAACCGTCTTGGGGCTTGCCCCCAATAAAACAATGGGAGCTGCCGTTGGGATGGCCTGGGCAAAAAAAGGCCTGTCCTGTCCAGCCTGTACATGGCGGATTTTTCGGCTACTGTCTTCCACGAAGACATCTAATTGCTTGTATCGTTTAAAAGAAGATATCAGGTACAAATCGCCCTGTGTCTGGTTGTGAAGGGTAAACTTTGCCCAAACGATTCCCCGTTGGTAGCCAAGTTGAATTAACTCGGGGTGATTAAATCGTTGAAAAGAATCAAGTGGAAATTGAGTCACCTGCTCATAAGTCAGCTTATATGTTTGATCTACTAGATAATAAGCATAAGCCGCTACTGGATTGGCCTTTCGCCCATTGGTAATCGTGAGCACCGGCTGGCACAGCGCCGGAAGCCATAAACCTAAAAGTAGAAGGATAAAAAAGTAACGCATCATCGTATGAGAAAGGAGGGTTCAGGTAAAGAAATATAAGCAAAAACTGCTCTGTATCAAAAGCTTATCCGCCTTTTTTCCTCCTCAGCCCCCTTATGTTCTCTCGCCTTTTTCAGCGTCTTACTCCCCAATGAGCGTGTATAGGTAAGCTTTACTACCCGTGGTGCCCCCCGCAAGGTAGCTGTAAAATGACTCTCTTGTACTGGAAAAGAGACATACCACCGCAGCTGGTTCATCCAAAGTACATCATTTACCGTCAGGCTTAACTTCCCTCCGTTAGCAGGCAGTACTTTTTGAATGCCTCCCATTAGATTGGTCATGCTGCGCAGATTCATCACACCAAAAGGTATAAGTGACTGGTACAACACACTTAACTCTGCACTCCATTGTCGCTTCAGCCGGAAAGAATGCACTGAGTTGACATGTCCAATCAGATTCTGCTGATAGAAAGGAGCTATATCAAACCGGGTGCGGGCGGTGCGAATAAATCCTGACAGGTTGTTTTGTACCTCCCACCAGGGAGTAATGGTTAAGGGAAGAGTTAGTTCTAAGGAAAGCACCTCTACCTGATCAAAATTCTGCACGATGTGGATCAGCTCCGGACGGTTAGGACGCATCACTGGCTGGTGCCGGAAAATACTGTTACGCTCCCGGCTGTAGCCTACATAAAGGAAATACCGGCTTTTATAGCCATAGCCTGCCCGGATGCTACTTGTATAAGCCGGTTTCAGGTGGATGTTACCCACGTAGTAAGTGGAAGGATCGGTTAAAAAGAAGGAAGGGGCAAGTTCCGTGTAGCCAGGCCTGGTAAGCCTTCGGCTGTAGGACAGATTCACAAGGTGCTTAGTAGTAAAATGATGAGAGAGTGATGCAGAAGGAAATAGATTCAGGTACCGGCGCTCTAGCATGGGCTGTCCGTCTATGCTTCGAATGTTTGTATGGGTGGCTTCTGCCCGCATTCCTGCCTGCAAATCTATTTTTTTTCCAACCTTGCCAGAAAGGTTACCGAAAAGAGCTCCAATGTTTTCCTGCAAAACAGCCTTACTGCTCATGGCTGTATCGGGTATGAAGCGACCCTCTAGTTGCTTTTCTACTCCTAGCACATTATTAATATCCGAGCGGTTTAGCTTTACTCCAGTTTCCAGCTTCCAGGCTTTCCCTATGGGGCGGGTATACTGGGCTGTAATCACCCAGAAATCAATCGAGGTTTGTTTAGTCGTATTCACGGCCTGCACTGGCGCAACCTGTGGGTTCGTACTGTAAAACTCGGTAATAGCTAAAGTAAATGGCCCATTGTTAAAATAATGCTGATAGTCGGCATCCACGTGAATCGACTGCCCCTTGGCAAAAGTATGGCTTAGTCCAAGACTGCCGCCCAGATTGCGCCACCGGTTATCTTCCCTCCAGAGGAGTTTTGACTCTGTAAATGGCTGCGCTGCTGTGAGGTATTGGGTAAAGGAGGTATTGTAGGAGTTTCCCTTTCTTTCGTTCAACAGGCCTTGTACTTGAGCCGATAGCACCGTTTGCTTAGTCAGCGACAGGTCGGCTCCTAGCCGGAAATCACCATTATAGATTTTAAGGTACCGATCCGAGTACTGCTCATTATACCAGAGTTCTCCCTCCACTGGCTGGGTACGTTTGGCTAAGAAATCGAACCAGTTGTTATCATAATTGTAGGAGGCATTGGCAAACAAGTTGACCCTTCCCTGGTTGTGGTTTACGTTGAAGCTGCCACCCGCTTTTTCATACCTGCCGTATCCACCCATGAGCGAAAAGCTGCCGTTGGTGCCTTCCTCCTCAGGGCGTTTGAGCATGATGTTGATCAATCCGGCATTACCTTCGGCATCATAGTTAGCTGATGGGCTGGTAATCAGTTCAATTTTCTCCACATTCTCGACATTCATGCTGCTAAGCATTTGTAAGAGCGTTTCTACGGGCAAGCGGGAAAGTTTGCCATTGATCATCACCATTACGCCTTGTTTTCCACTCAAGCTGATCCCGCCATTTTGTCGATCAATGCGTACACCCGGAGATCGTTCCAGTACCTCAAGTAGGGTGCCACCGGCTGCTGTGATCATGGCTGAAGGGTTTACAACCAGCTTATCAAGCTGCTGTTCAAAGGGAGGCTTACTAGCGCTGACAGTTACCTGCTGCAATTGCATTTCTTCAGCCATGGCTACCAATGGTAACATCTGGTGTGTACCGCTAGCAGAGGTAAGGGTAAAGGCTGGAGAGTAGCTGGTGCGGTATCCCACCATGCGGGCAGCTACCAGATAGTCACCAGGCATGAACCCTTCAAGGGTGTAGAAGCCTGACTCGTTGACTATAGCACCTGTAACCAGAGACGAATCCTTTACATTGAGTAAAAGAACATTGGCATATACTAAGGGTTGCCCCTCAGCGGATTGCACACGGCCCTGAATCTTCTGTTGGCCAAAGACGGAAATGGCCAAACAAAGCAACCCGAGAGTATGAAGGAAGGATGACATAGGCTTATAATGGATAATTATTTAAAAATAAAGCTTGTTAGTATTGTGCACCATCCCCAATTATGGTGATAGGCTAAGTCTGCATTTTAGGGCAAGCCACTTAGAGTTTGACAAAACGTTTTCTTTGCTATTGAGACAAATCACAACAAAGAGCAAGAGGGAAAGAAAATTTTAAGCAGAAAGTAAAGGAATATCATTATAGGCTATCTATTCCATATAGGAAATTTTAACAATGGGCAGTTCTTGTAACGGTCTTTCGAATGGAAACTAAAGACATATTTTTGTAAAATGAACACTCTTCTTGCTCCTCTAACTAGTACAGTCCTGCAATAGAAGCTTTATTCGTTGGAGGAGCAAGGAGAGCTATGGCTATGCTAGTGAAGAGAAGCCGTTACCCAGCTTTGCGCCGCTGCGTTGGTTTTAGATGCGCATCTCAAAACCCATCTCTTTTACTTTGCTCACAAGTTGTTAGGCAGACATGGCAGAGGAGACATTAGGGGAGACCACATGCGCAAAACGTTTAACCCAGCTGTAAGGCTCAGGGCATCCACCCGGTAGTGATCCATTCATTGGCCCCATTCACCTGTGAGTTATCATTTAAGGTGTTGGCACATTTATTTTGCTCCATAAGCGTTACGCATTTCAGAAAGGCCTCTTTGACTTCTACTACATTTACCTAGCCTATCCAATTAGCTTTTTTTCTTTTTTATTGCACCACTATATGATTGTAGAGCATACAAGCTCTTAGGATAATGCTTTTGAGCTTCCGATTATCCCACCATCAACTAGAATTTGCTCTTTACCTTTGGACCAGTAATCGAGGCTCTGGACAAAAAGGCAATTTATTCACCACTGATCAATGGACAAGTAACTGTTGGAAATAAAACCATTATTAGCCGTCCAGGTAGGGGCATATCTATCTATTTTAAACCTTGGGACTTTTACAAATTGTTTGGTATACCTATGCTAAACTTATACCGATGATGCTATTTCCTTTGAGACAGTGATAGGTAATGTAGGAAAAGAATTGTATGAACGATTTGGAAATGCACCTACCTGCGAAGCACAAATTAGCCTCATTGATCAATTTTTCTTGACTCAAATGAAAAAGAGGTCTCCAAGCTTTCTGCAGGAGCAATTCATAATCAGTCGGATGTATGCATCAAAAGGAAGTGATTCTATAAAAGATATAGCCCATCAGGTTAATATAAGCCAGCGCCATTTACGCCGTATATTTTTAGATACACTTGCGTTTCCCCAAAAATGTTTTCAAGACTTGTTAGATTTAATGTAGTGATTTATGCTTTAGCAGGGAATAACAGATGGAGTTGGCAAGATATTATTTATCAATGCAACTACTTTGATCAAGTGAATTTACCCCTTTTGCTCAGCAAATTCCTTCTGAGTGTTATAGTATTAGGGAAGGGTTTAATCAGGTTTTCAGAAAATCACACAAATTCATACGAGTAGGAGTAGGTTCTATATAAAATTAAGCCATACTGTATCAGCATAGCCTAAAAGATGTAAAACGCGTGATTACGCCACCTGATGTAATTGATGCTTCTTACTTGCTGCATTGATCTTTCTAGCTTGAAAAATAACCTCTGTGATAAATAAAGGAATAGACCAGCTTGCCCAAACAGTTACATCCCCTACTTCACTTTTGAATGGAAAATTTTCAATTTCTAACAGACCATAATACATCAAGCGGAATAGGATAAAATTACAGGTGAGTACATAGCTTCTGATCATCCATTCCTGATGTTGCATAAAATTCCTTTTCTTTATTGCCCACAAAGCCATGCCTGCTGTAACAAACCAGATAAGCGCCATTGCTAATGCGCCAGTAGCAAATACAAACTCTTTTTCTATTAAAAGATTATGAATGATAGCCAGGTAAGTTGCAGCAACACCTGATGCAAATATACATACAAGATATACTTTGCCGGTATATCTATGAATTTGTGCATATTTCTTCCGTATTACATAAAAAAACTGTAAAGGACCGATAAGTAAGGCAATAACTCCCCCTGCTACATGGGTTGCCAAGAAAGGGGCAAAAGCTCTTGAGCCTGTTGGTCCAGGTGTATACACAGGATTGGAAAAATCAAAGTACCGGAGAGCATTGGTGTTTACATAATAACATGCTAATGACAGTACAATCGCCCATCCTACAAGGGTATACACAGGAGTTTTTTCCTTCCCTATGGTGATAGAAAACCAAGAATGTTTAGATTTCATAGTTAAATTTAGATTGGAGTAAGTAATAGGAAATATGATTGTTTTCAGTCAGATTCAGGAGCTACGGCTTTTTTGACTTGTGACAAATCAATGGTATTCAGGAGAAGATCATAGGCATACGCTATAGATTGCTCCTCAGGTGAATTGAACATTATTCTTGATAATTTGATTAGTTGTTAGCCAAAGACTATAAGCGCAAAACAAAACAGCATTATAGTATGCTTAAAGATGACATAAGCGTATGCTTACATACCCTTCTAAAAGTAGAAAATTTCTTTTATTGGCGCCATCCCCAATTATGGGGATATACAATAAAAACTAGACAGAAAGTTAAGCCTGAAGCCATCCTGACATCGCCAACTAGAATATTGGAAATGGTAGTAGGATTATTCTCTTTGATGACCAGCTCATATGAGCTACTGGAATGGCAATAGTTTACCAGAGAATTTTTCAGGCAGCAAATTTTTTTCTAAATAAAATTGATATTGTTTCGGACTTCTGTTACCTAAGGCTGAATGTCTTCTTTTCTGTTATACTAACTCTCGATGTACTCAAAAGCAGCTAGTTCCGACTACTCATTTGCTAGACAGTTAGGGTAGTAAACCAAGTCTGTTTTTAACGTTTTAAAGAAGCTCTCTGCTATTGCATTATCGAGAGCAGTTATCCTTTTTGCTCCTATTTTGCACTACTAATAGAGCTTTCAGGAGGTCTTTAACATCTGTACAGGCGGCAAACTTGACGATGGCCCGACATTGGGTTGGCTTGTACTCCTCTGTCGGAATGGAACAGTAAACGTTGGCTATCATAAACAGGCCTGTTTATGATAGCCATCTTCCAGGCCGCTACACTCGTATCAGCTGCTTTCCTAGTATCACTTTATGACCAACCTACTTCTGAACTAGCAAGAATATTACAAAACCCCTTTGCCTTGAGAAGCTAACTGCCAGGCGTTTTTGGTAGGACGTGCCCGAGTCGTCTTTTCAATAAATAACAAGCCATCAAAATGTCCATGCAGCTTTTTCTTTACTAGGTCCGGAGCGGAGACTTCTCGGAATATCCACCCAATATCATGGATCTCTTGTGGGCTGTTCCACCATCGCTCCACTACAGGGTTAGTAATGGGGTCTCGTAAATTCAAGATAAAATTACCTTGTTGCCCTTGTGCTAGATACCATGGTAAGGAACCGGTAGGGGAACTTGGAAGCCTTATCTCGGTAAAACTACTCAAGCCAACTCTGTCTGCCCTCCGTCCTCGTGCCTGATACGTACCTTGGTTTGTTTCAAAGAACATCCCATAGTATTGATGGCCTAATTTTTCTCGCATCAGAGTGCCTACCGTGATCCAGGTGGTATCACTGACACTGATATGGCCATTCTGAGCAGAGATAATGAATTTTGATGCAGGATGGCTTTCCATCAAAGCAAGTGCATTTTGCCCCATTAACTGAGTCCGTAATCGTATACTTTCCGGATGCTTGATGATCAAAAGGGTTTGCTCCATTATGGTAATGTACTTGAGCATCTGTTCATACTCCTGAAGGGAAGAAGCATTTACTAATTTTGCTTTATTCTCGAGAAGATATTGACCCAAACTCTGTAAGGAAGGTAAAAGCAACTCAGCTTCTTTTTTATATTCATTCATGTGAAGCAGCCATTTCTCATCAGCTAAGGCTAATTGAGTAAACAGTGAATCGGTTGATGCCACCTTTTCATAGCTATGCTTTTGTAAATAGGTGAGTACTTTTTTTCTGCCTACTTCATTACAGCCAAAGTCAAGTCCATAAAAACGAACTTTTTTCTCCTCAGGCATTGCTTGATTGTAGGTATGCATCCAATCAAGTAAGGCTGAAAACTCCTCGTTATCCCACACCGAGTACCCCTGTGCGGTTAGTACGCTTGCCCGATCTCCTTTACCATAGAGCACATACTCATTGATAGATTGGCAGGAGGCATACGGAGCTTCTAATACAAAGCCATTGAAGTTCATCTCTTTGACTAGAAATTCTACCAAGCGATGCTTCATTTGGAAGAACTCTCGAGTACCATGAGTAGCCTCACCCAAGCCAACCACTTTTACTTGTTGAAAGATTTTTTTTAAAGGCTGTAAATCAGCAAAACCATTGCCGGCTTCCAGATGCTTAATAGGAATTGCCTTTGTCTGAAGCCAGCTAAGAATAAGTTTCTGCTCAGCGGGCAGCAGCGTTTGTGCCAAGGAGGAATCTAAGGGCAGTAAGCTGAAAGAAAATAGAAGAATTAGGGATATGAGCCTGAACATAAGAGTGTATAGGAAAGGTATTATTCAAAGCGTCTACTAGTTTATTACTCTAAAAGAGGTATTTGCAAAGGAAAACAATTACATTGTTCTATCTTTCGGGCAGCAATCAGATAGTATCTAGGCCTTAGTCCTTCAAAGGTATACAGGCCGGTTTCATTCACTACAGCCCCTTCAACCAGGGAGGAATCTTTGGCATTCAGCAGGAGAACATTAGCATAGGCTAAGGGTAGGCCAACAGTGGCGTGCACGCTGCCCTGAATACGCCGTTGACTAAAGGCTGAAAAGGCCAAACAGAGCAGCATAAGGAGTAGGAAGAAGAATGACATAGGTATATACTAGATATCATCCAAAGGTAGGGATTGCCAGTATTAGGCACCATCCCCAATTATGGGGAGGCGGAGGTCTCTCATAAGAGCAGGATAAAAAGAGTAACAAAAACTCATGAAAATTAGCTAACGTAACTTTGATTATTTTAACCACTTTTTGTAACTCCTGACATTATGGCTGCTTTTGAGGAAATCGCTTTCTCATCAATTTATGGTGGAGTTACAAAAAAGGCAGGTATAAATTTACCACAAACATACTTTTAGGATTGATGCATCGCCTGATTGGCTTTTACAAATTCTACCCGAAATTTTAATTTACCATCCGGCTCTATAATCAGAAATAATCTACCGGTAGCCCTTCTTTCCTTTCCCAGGATGACCATCGTTAGATTAGGAATAATGGAGGTTTTTTCCCCTTTTAACAATTTTTCTAACTCCCCGCTATCTTGTAGAATTTCTCTACTCATTCCCAAAGGAGCTAGTTGCTTAAAAGGAATTTTGTCAAGGCTAATCTCTTCTGGCTTTGCCTGCTTGATCACTTCTTTTATCTCTGGTGCCCGGATTCTGAACAAAGGTTTGCCAGTTTCATCTGGCTCTAAAACCAAATGAGCTGAAAAGCGTTTTTCTACACCATCATGAATGACTTTGAAATCTTGAATCAGATCTGTTTTTTCGCCATTAAGCAGTTTTTCCAGGTTGCCTGTTTGCTCTAGCATCTGTCTGGTAATTCCTAATTTTTGTATTTGTTCAAAAGGTACCTCATCCAAATTAATTTTCGCCATAGTAAGGGATATCTTTATAGCATATCTTTCATTCAACTAGTATATACATTAACTTATTCCTTTTCTCAAGAGGTATTAAGGCAAGCTTTTAAAAGCTTAATACAAGTAGATTATATCATCTTTTTACTCCTTTTGATTGATGGATCCGATCGTTTTTTTGCGCTTTCTCTGACCCTTCAGGTAAATCTACCCTTTTTGCTTCCGCTTTATAAATTAGCTGTTGATCTTTTAAAGAAAATCTTTCTTTATGCCTGACTTGCGGATAAGCATCAGTAAATCGCAGGAGTTTTTTCTCTGCATCCCATTTGACAGTTGCAGTGAAAGAGGTACCATCTTTTGCTTTAAGGCCCGTTAGATTGATTTCCTTACCTTCTTTCAACTGCTGCTCCTGCTGTTGATTCAACTGTATTCCTTTTACCTGAGCAGGTATTCTTCTTTGTTCAATATTTCTTAGTTGAATGGTGTTTCGTAAATTATCTATCATCAGCAAGGATTGGACACTTCCCCAAATTGGCTCTCGGACAAGGGGCACAATGCCTTTATCCTGCAACTCTGTTTTCATAGCAGAATTCATTCTGTGACCCATTATTTTATCAGGTATTTGTAGGCTAGAGATTGGAGACAAGGAATGTATTTTGAGCTTTATTTTACCGTCAGGCATCTTGGCTAATTGAAATGTTGCACTAAAATCTAAAAAGCCACCCTTACTATTCTTGACAAGAAGGTTGCTTAAGGGTAAAGTTCTTTCTCCTTTGATCAATCTATCGAGTATACCTTTTTTTAGCAGATCTCTTTTAGTTATTCCTAACTTCTCGAATTGTCCAAAGGGTATGTCTTGTAGCTGCAAAATTTGCTTTGATCCTTGGTTATTAACAGTAGGTGCTGTTAGTGGAGTCTTTAAATCAGGTTTTACGGTAAGCACTATATTTTTAAATGCATCATACACAGCCATATCTAACTTAAAATTGCTAATATTTTCTACCTTCAGCGCCTTTGGCTTACTAAATAAAATGCTATTGAAAGGAAATGAATGTAGTTCAAGCGTAGAATTACTTCCTTGAGGCATATCCTGTAATTTTGCATCTTCTCTATTTGATAGAACATTCCTAGCTGTTTTTTTATCGCTTCCTGCTTTCATTAGACCTAGATTTGCACTTGCAATAGCTTTCATGTAATTGTGATAGAAATTAGTGATCCAGCTACGGTTTGAAAGCACTTCTATATTTTCTGAAGATACTTTTTTTCGATTTTTTACATTATTTTCATGAGTTTTATTTTCTTTTCTGTCAGCAAGCAGGTCTAACGTCTTTGAGTTGATATTAGCAGTAAATTCATTCGTTGATTTACTATTCAAAGCCTGCTGATTTACTACGGAAGTATCATTTAAAACACCGTTTTGAGGAGAGGGAGAATCGTTACTTGTGACTTTGTTTGCCATTTTGTTTTCCATAGCTTGATAATAAAAGTGAAGATTTAATTTAGCTGTTTACCACAACTTCCAGCATCATCGAATCGACTGTAATGTTCATCTCTGTTTTAAATTTCTCTATCTTCAGCAGTAATTTTTCGATTTGGATAGTATTGCTGTTTTCTGGAACTCTGTACTTGGAAAATTCGCTATTGTCGGTCACTAAAAGCCAGTTCAGGTTGTAGCCTTTTTCAAAATAAAAATTAAATAAGGCTACATAAGTTTCCATCATTCCTCCCCTACCAGCTTCTATTCGCTCTATCATATTTTGCGTAATACCGGCAGCTTGGGCAACTTTTCGCATAGGCCATTTCTCACCAGTCCGAGAAGCAAGATCTTCTCTAAGCTCAGTAAAACGTTCACCTAAAATCTTTTTCATATATTTATGTCTTTTTGCTTGTTACCTTTTCATTAAATAGATGCTGTAAATGAGTATCTTGCCTAATACGCTCATGCTCATTTTTGATTATATTTTTAATATCTAACTTGATTCGTTTATAGTTATCATAAATGATATCATTTGTAATATCTTTTCCGGTTACTTTGTCAGTAAATAACGCAGCTCTAAACTCAGGAATTTCTCTATAGGTGGAAGTTTCAGCTTTGAGTTCTTCTTCTTTTATGATCATCTGTGCATGAAAAACTTTTAATTTCATTTCTTGTGTTCGCTCATCAGCCACTGCTCCGACAAATGTGCCTTGAGAAAGCTCAGCCATAACTGATGCAGGTATCCGGTAATCCAAGTTTGTTGAAAGGCTGACGGATGTTCCTGAATAACTGGTAGAGATGGATTGTTTCTTTTGATTGATTTTACCAAAACGCTCAGCTAATTTTTTGCCAGTGTCGCCAACTACCTGCCCAATAAATATATTCCCAATCACATTTTCTATAACGGTTGCTTCTCCTCTACCATAGTCCCTTTCCAGCTGGCTGAAGTCCTGGAAACCTAGTAAGGTAGCTACTTTATTACTTCTGGCAGTAGCTATCAAGTTATCTAATCCTTTAAAAAATATGGTGGCTAATTCATCAATGATAATGGCTGAAGGTAGCTTTCCCTTTTTGTTAATTAGCTTGACAAGACGTGCATTGTATAAACCCAAGGCTGCTCCATAAATTCCTTGCCTTTCGGGATTATTTCCGACACATAAGATTTTCGGTCTATCCGGATTATTAATATCCAAGGTAAAATCATTGCCAGACATCACCCAGTAGAGTTGTGGAGAAGCAAGCCTAGCCAGTCCTATTCTGGCTGAGGCTATTTGCCCTTCTAATTGCTCGGAAGCACCTGCTTCATAGGCCGACAAAAAAGGCTTTACATACACATCTATTTCCGGATAGGCTCCAAGGATTGGGAAAATCTCTTCATACTTTGCACTTAAAAATTCAATTACATGAGGAAAAGTGCAATATTTTCCATGCTGATATAATTTTAAAAACCAGATGATAGAGGTAACAAAGTTGATAGGTGATTCTACAAAAAAATCACCCTGTTTCTGTATCCAGCTCCGGTTAAGGTTGAGCATGATGGTAGAAGCACTTTCATAGGCATCTGAAATATCGCTCATCATTGATGGAAGCAATGGATTACACCGGTGACTCTTGCGTGGTTTATCAAAGTTGATGACATAGAACTCAGGCTTTACCTTGTATTTATCATAATTGCGGATTAACGTATTGTAGGCTATTTTAGATAAATCATCAAATTTATAGTCGTAGATATACATGGAAAAGCCTTTAGCTATAAGTTGCTTGATGTAGGCATTTACAAAGACAAAAGACTTCCCAGAGCCTGGAGTCCCTAATACCATTCCACCTCGAAAGGGATTTACAATATTGATCCATCCATTCCGCTTACGGCCTCTCAGCTTATATCTAGTCGGAATGTTAACCGAGTACTCATTTTCTAAATACCGCTCTTCCTGCGGAAAAGATTGATTGGCTTCATTAAATACATCATTCAAAAGATCATCTTTTAAAATTCGGCTTATATAGTTTCCCCCTTTCAAAAGCATTAAGTAGCCTATGGAAGTTAAAAGTATGTATCCTATTGCTTTAAGTAGAATAGGAAAAGAAAGATCAAGGAATATATCTACACCAAAAAACAGCAGTGGTCCTATAATCAGGTAAGGAAGCGTTTTTTTCCAGGTTATTTCCTCTGTTTGATTTCCCGTAGATCCAATGCAGGAAACAGCTAATAGTGCAAAAGCAAGTATTTTTGTTATATAGCTTTCTTCTAAAAATCCGGTTTTATTAAGGCTTTGTAGAAAAGCATCTATAAAAGGTTGGACAAAGCCGACTACTCGAAATAAGCTATAGCAAAACACATAAAAATTTATTAAGAGCACGACTATACTAATAGCTCTTGTAAAATGCATTAGTTTGATATACGCCTTTTGATCTTCCATGAATGAGGTCTTATTCCTATCGCCTTAAATTTTCAAGAAATTTAGCAATTATGCTTAGTATTTCAAGAAATTTTGATTTCTCTACGCTTATTATTTTTTGTTGAGGTACTTTCAACTTCTTTTTCATTTTCATTGGCTTGGAAAATATCAGCTAACGTGACATTACTAGTAACATTATTTGCTTCATGGGTTAAGGGATTTTTGAAGATTTCATATGAAAATATATGCTGATTATGAGAGGCTTGTGGTGCTGATTTAGCCACTAGAATTTTGTCAAGTAAACCTCTCTGGTTTCCTGTAAAGGGAACAAGATTTTTTTTATCAATCTTTGGTAAAGTCCCTTTATCAGAAAGTAGCTTTTTCACAGCATTACTTTTTATGCCCAGCTTGAGATGTTCTCCTTGGATATGTTTAGCAACAAAAGTGGTTTTCTCTCTAGAAATTTCTATTTGATAGCGGTATAAGAATGCTAGTTTTTTTTGTGGGCTTAAATGTGAAAAGTGATCAATAAGATTGAAAGCTTTCTGGACATGGTTTTTGAAAAAAGCTGTTTCATTATTTTCTATATCTTTTAATTTGCCATTTTTATATTCTTTAAACTTCACTTCTAGATCTTTGGCTTGCTTATGGGTAAGGGTAGGAAATTGTTTTACTAATGGATTTGCCAGATCAATTTGATTAAGTTTTCTTATATATTGGCTCTCGAAATACTCACCGCTATTTTCAAAGTTTCGCTGCCTGTCATAGATTTGTATGAGAGCTGTTAATGCAGCTTTGAGAACAGTTTTTTCAAAACATATATGATTGTTCGAATTTTTACCAGTTATATGGTTTTTATCTGGCTTTGTTATAGAATGATTAGGTAACTTGATAGCAGCAAAGCGCTTTTCCAGTGCATTCCAAGTATAGGGTTTACCTATGGCCTTTTCTTCAAATACAGCTTTTCGCAAATGGTCAATATATATAATACTGTTTAATCCTTCCCCTTCCTTTCCTTGAGGATACAATGCTGTAATTCCTCGTTCTGTTAGATGCTTGGTGAAGTCTTCTTTCGTAATGGATGAATTTTGCCTAAGCAGTTTTTCTATCTCTGTTGCTGTCTTCCTCTGCAGTTTGTTTTTGGACTTACTATTTTTTGCGAATTGTATCTTAAGTTTCTGTAACGTAGGTTTTCTATAGATAGAACTAGCTTTTATGCCTACACCTACCCTACTTCCTTTACTATCTATTAAAGAATATACTAATCCTTCATAAGATTTTCTATTATAAGTACCACTGATATGCTCTAAATTAACATTGTACTGCTTGAGAAGCATTTGAAATTCTTGTAGGCTGGATACCTTATAAGTTGAAAGTAGATGGTGCACCACATTTGTGATAGCCTTTTTTGTCCCCCCTTTGCTATAGTTCAAGGCAGCAATAGGTAGAGGTAGAACAAAATTCAGTTCTTGTTTTATTTTTTCTGAAGCTTTGACTAGGTTGTACTCTACTTCTAAAGTTTTACGGATCTTTTCAGATTGTAGCTTATAGAAAGAATCATTGATCTTTTTTCCTTCCCGGTCTACTTTAACAGAAACAATGTGAATATGGGGATGGTGAGTATCCTCATGTCGGTATACCATATAAGGCTGATTGTGATAACCCATCCCTTCCATATATTTTCTGGCCATCTCCTTTAACAAATCATCGGTCATTTTCTCACCTGGATCGAAGTTTAAGGATATATGCAAGATAGGCTTCTCCAACTTTCTACTTTTCTTTCCATCAAGTATTCGCTGGAAGGTACTAATTTTCATATCATAGGTTAACTCAGATTCCTTTTTGCCTAACACCATGTTCTGAGCAGCAAGTAAACGTGCATCGCCTTTTGCTACTTTATTCTCATTGTAGTTGATCAGACCAATGATACTTTTTCCTGTTGATATTCTAGCTACCATCACCAATTATGCATATTAAGATTTTTTATCACTTTGGTTCTCCTCAGAAAGAGTTAAGTGTGATACCTGAATATTAGGTTCAAATGACTTAAAAAGAGGAAGCATGCTTTGGAAACTATCATTCATGATTTGAGTAAGCTCATTTAATCGAATTAGTAAAAAATGCAAGTTTTCCTCTGAGGAAAGTGTATAAATATGTTTCGATACTTGGTAATAGTTTTGGGTTATCTCTTCTATTACTCTTTCAATTTTTAGTAATTCAGTATATATCTTTTCCGTATGAATATCTTCATAATACATTCTGATAGGTTCTCTGAACATGATTCTCCGGAAGAATTCTGTATGGTTCTCCAGGCCTGATGCCTTAAAACTTTTATCATAAGTGTCTTTTTCAGCTTTTGTCAGCCAGAAACCTCCCACTTTATAAATTGCCTTTTCTAAAATTGGCTTGGGCTTCCTCCCTCCTTTTGCTTTGTTATTTTTTGGTGATAAACTATCCATTTTATACTTGTTATGGCAACTAGTTATAATTTTTGATGCTGGATAAAAGAGCATTTTGCGCTGTAGCAAGATGTATTTTCTGGGGAGAAAAACACATCTTGCTTTCTGCCGATACAGAAACTTTTTGCCAATATATAGGCATAATAGAACAAAGCCAACTATCTTTTCAAGATTTTTTTATTTTTTCATTAAAATTTCAAGATTTTTCTTCTACTTTCGCATTAGTTGATAGAATTAGCCATAAAGCGGTCAGTAAATAGCCATTAAGTTGCCAATAACTAGCCGTTATTTAGCCATAAGAGTTTTTACTATAACACTTTATATTTTCATAGCTCTACCAAGCTCTATGTATAAAATTTCTAAGGAGGATATAAAAAATGCATTCCTGACAGGACAGAGGAAACGTAATAAAATGCTGTATGAATATTATAAGGAAGAATACTTTTCTAATGGTTATACAGCCCGGATGATTGCCGCTAAACTATCAGAAGATTTGGATGTGCCTATTTCGGCCAATATGATTTTCAAAATTTACTCCCGGATAATCAAACAAAAAAAATTAAGGCCAGACATTTCTTACCAGCCTACTCAAAGGATTTCTCAAGTTAATGAAATAGACATATCAGGTAAAGAAATGAGCTTACCGGAAAAAATACAAAAAGAATTTGTTTTCAAAAATGCTGATGAAGAACCTAAGAAAAATCCATTTGAAGATGCTTTTATGGATCTATAAATATTGATTTAAAATAACGACTTATAACTCAACCAGATCATGAAAAAACTGATTTTTATTACCCAATCCAAAGGAGGAGCTGGTAAATCTGTATTGACCTTTCTGTTAGCAGAAAAATATCCGGAAGCAGCCATTTTGGATATGGATGACGCAACTAAAACAACCACACTCCAACTAGCTTACCGGAATCCAAGACAAATTACATTTCTTAATTCAAATAAGGTAATTGATAGAGGCTTATTCAATGCATTTTTAGAAAAGTTAAGTACAGCTAAAAGTACCTTGTTCATTGCAGATCTAGGTGCTTCCATATCTGAACAGCTTCCATTCTATATTTCAGATGTAAATGAATTTCTTCCTGCTGTGCTTCATGAGCTGGAAATAGAACTTGAAATATATACTATTATAGGAGGAGCTAATATATTTACTCAGACCATGACTTACCTGGATACCTTAGTTGAAGCAGTTGACAACAAGTTTAACATAAAAATCTTCAAGAACGATTTTTATGATTTCACAGAGGATCAGAATACAACGTTGAATCAATATAGCGATGCTTATCAATTGGATGTTATTCCCTTTAACATTAGCAAAGACAAAAATGAAAGTACGCAACTGAGAATCAAAGAAGTGTTAAAATCAGGCGAAGGTATTGATAAGGCAGGTATCTTTTCCAAGATGTATTTTCAGAATGCCATTAAAACTTTAGCTATTTAACCATGCTTTCTGAACAACAGAAAAGAGATTTTTGCGCCATTATGTTGCATAAATATGGGGTAGCCCTTGACACAAATAATGAATTACTTCCTGTATTCTATGTGGCTTATAGGGCAGCGGCTATCAACGAGCAGACCAGCAAACAAACGAATGATCATATCCTAAATATCATCGAGAGATTTGAAAAAAACACTGCAGCTAAAATTAAAAAACTGGATATAAAGCAGTTCCGCTTTCAAAATCCTAAAGAAGCCTTTTGGTTTGCCTTTGGCAAATATGGAATTGCTACAATCTGTGTTAGTGTTTTAATATCCTTAGCTTTGTGGATCTATTACGAAGAGGAGATAAGCATCCAAAAAGAGGATTATTTCTTTCAATTTATGGAATCACAAGTATTGCAAAAGAAAAAACTCAGCAAATCTACTACAGTTCATCTATTCACTTTATCTCCAGTTGATACACTCAGTGCAGCCGAGGCTGGAAAACATTATGTGTACAAGAAAGCCTGTGATTGTATTGAGGTGCCAGTGTATTTCGAAACCCAAAAGTAGATATACTTAAGTTTGTTCTCAATAAATTTCTATGGCTCACGTTTATTCAAACATCTATGGCACCATCTAAACCTGAGCATATCTATAAAAAAGGCAATATCTGTATCACTGTGAGCAACATACATAGCATAGAGGCTCTTGGTTTACTGAAGAAAACTATTTATGGTACCTCCGGACCTAAATACAAGCATACTGGTCAAGAAAATAAAATAAAAGATATTACTCGACCCTATTTTTTTGATTTAAAGGAAAATCAAACGGTTGTAGGAACGTACTGTCTTTCTGGGCGCAATGTAGTGACTGGATATGGAACTATAAATAGCTTCTATGGAAGGTATTTAGCTATACATCCTGATTCGGCCGGTAAGGGGTATGGCAGTTTACTTAAAAGCGAAGCTGTAAAATATATTGAAAGTACAGGTATGCAGCCTCATCTTTTATATTCGTATGTAGAAGAATCTAATACCCGCTCCATGCGCATATCTAATAAGGAGAACTTTGCCAGTATTGGAGTTTTAGAAGCTATCGTTTTTAGCAGGCTATATCCAAAAATGGATTCCAATTTTGTTCAACTTCAAGACAAGGAAAAAGAGCCACTGCTATCTCTTCTTAAGGAGGCTTACAAAGATCACATATTAGTCCATTTCGATCAAGTTTTTTATAAACAGAACTATTTCGTATTGAAGGAAAAGGGAGAGATCATAGCCGGCCTGCAAGCTAATCCTGTATTGTGGAGAATAGTGGATATGCCTGGTATAAGTGGAAAGTTTATCTTAAACATACTACCCTTTATTCCTGTGATGAACAGGCTTATAAATCCTGATAACTACCATTTTGTAGCACTTGAAGCTATGTATATAAAACCTGGATATGATAAAGAACTAATAAAATTACTAGAAAGTGTACTGTATCATTTCAATGTCACTTCCGCTTTGCTACTACTTGATCTGAATTCACCGATCTATATCAAACTAAAAGCATCTGGACAGTTAGGAATTATGGATTCGATGAAACAGCATATCCATACCCATGTGATGGTGAAAGCTAATGGTATGTCACTAGACCAGGTCAAGCAATTTGTAAAGCAGCCAATTTATACTTCTGCATTTGATTATACCTGATAATAGTCATATGCAAATATTCGATCAAACCAGCTATTTAATGAAAGAATTACTAGAAGAATCTAAACAACAGTTAGTAAAACCATTAGGACAAGCAAGAAGAAAGCTTGTAATCATTTTAAATGTTGCCTTTTTCTCATTAGCCATTTATTTTCTTATGTCAGAGAAACTTTCTACAGGCAGTGCGGTTCCTCATCCTAGTTTCTACCTGGTATATATCCCAGGTATAACTTTGAATTTTCTATCAGCAGTATATAACTATCTTGTTTATAGACATAACGCTGGAAGACAGATAAGGAGCGGAAAGCTTTGGAGTAAAATAGTTAGCAATCACAAAGAAATTGATTTGTCTTTTAATTGGATTAGCTTTCTTCCAGTGCTATTACTGAGCTTTTTAGTTATGATAGGATACAATAATCCTTCTAATGATTCAATCTTATACGATTTTGCTTTTGGTCATTCACTAATAATTGGTGTTGTAATGATATTGGGCAGAAAGGCTGCGTTTGCATGGTTCCTTATTGTGGTTGCTGCCTTGTTTTACAAAATCAATGATATTGGATGGAATTATCAATACCATTATTTAACTCCTACGGAGGCTGCAAGATATGAAAATGCACTAGCTAAGCAGGAAAGCTGGGCTTTAGCAAGAAAACAGGAACTAGAAAAAAGTGGGCTAAATCCTCCTCAGGCTTCCAGATATTTTAACTCCTGGATTGTTTTCATAATTATCTCCTTTTGTGCCGCCTTCTTCTTTTCCGGCATTACCATTGACATCCTTAAAATTGTGCCATCCGTAATAAACAATATTGAGAATGCTATACAAAGTAGTATGCGGATTAATATGGAGCTTGAACAGAAACGCAATGAAGCAACTACTTCAGCAATGCGAATTGTCCGCTATAATGAAATGCTGGATACCATCCAAAAGGAACTTGATAAGTTAGATTTTTCTGCAAAGAAAAATTTGGTAGGTGTTACAAAAGTGCTACGGCAATCTTTGGAAAAGGAGGAGGCTTGGCAATCTTTTGAAATTAATTTCGATAGCTTATACGGTAACTTTTTTAAAATGCTTCAAGAAAAATATCCTGACCTTTCACAGAGTGAAACTAAGCATTTATCTTATATTAAAATCAATCTTTCTAATTCCGAAATTGCCCGGTTAATGGATGTAAAAATGGAAAGCCTGCGTACACTGCGTTACCGATTGAAAAAGAAATTGAATTTGAGTGATGATATTGACCTAAAAGACTTTGTAGATAACTTGGACGTTTTTTAATATTTGAAGACAATTATTGACAGATGCTAATTGGAAATATTTACTGACTTTGAGGTATTATAAAAAATGTATTGATAATTAGTAGTTTACAAAATTTTACATCATTTTAACAACAGTAATACAAATCACAGCATTGCCCCTTACAAAAAATCTATTATCTCTTCTTTAATTTAAGTTTTCTATTTATTCTTATAATTCGTTCACATCTTAGTTTGCTCAGAGATTTAATTTACTAATTTCTACCATAACAAATATGACCGCATGTTTCTCATGTAAAACATGTGTATAGGCGGCTCAGTACCTCTAAAATTGTTCTAGCGGACATTTAGATCTTTTGATACTACTCCATTCTTCATTACAAAGCTTATCTGCTTTAATGTTTGTATATTGTCAAGCGGATAATCACTTGTGGCTATAATACCTGCATACATCCCCTTAGCTATCAAACCTCTTTCTTTTTCAATCCCTATAACTTTAGCTCCTTTAATAGTCATGATTTGCAATATAACTTTTGCACTTATCCCTGCTTCTACAAAGCTATAAATGTAGCCCATAGCTAGGGCTCTTCTGGTTTCATTCGCTAAATCAATCATCACAGCAGTACCAAAGGCGATCATCACTCCTGCTTCATAGACCCTTTTTAATCTCTCAACTGTTCTTGCATGGATTTGCTTCACTCTCCTTTCTGGATGGCCAAAACCTGCTAATACTTTATCAGTGAAGTCTATACTAACTAAGTATATATTCTTCTTATTTTTAGCTTTTTCTTAAATTAGTTGCTTCTTATCTCATTTGCCTTTCCGCAGAAATAAATACCCAAAGTGGGCTTCATCCCGGGTATTTATCCACGTGTCTGTACTGAAGATAATTATACTGTCAGTATATAATTTTTTCTTGATTCCCTTAAAGCTATGTTGGCAACATTTCAAAGAATAAATTAATGGTAGATCGTTAATTCTTATGATTTATTCTTTCCCCGACCTGTCCTAATTAGTTTACTACTTGAATTCAAGAAATACTTAATCCAGCTTATATCATTAAAAGTGCTCTTCTTACTAAAAATACTCTTTTGTCATTAAAGGAATTTAATATCACTTTATCAATAAGTATTATAAATATTTTAACCTGTTCACGCTTTGTCCACGCTTGCTAGACCTATAGATTTGACATTCATAGGTTGAATCCACAAATTCGAACATAGTATTTGTTGTACCGGCTATCTATTAATAATTAATAAAATTATGTTATCACAGCTAACTTGGACACAGTTCTGGATCTTTATTACAGTTGCAGTTCCTGTATACTACTTCATTATTGTACTTGTATATTTCCGATCTGAGACATCGTCCTTGTTAAGCAGAAGGTTTATTATAAAAACGCCACCCGCTCAAAAGAACACCCCTCGTCAAAACATAGCACAAGTCATAGGCTCTTTTGAAGAGGAGCCTACCTACCATCACCATGAAGAAAAAAGTGAGCAGGAAAATAGCAGTAATCATGAAAATGATAGCAGTTCTGAAACTAACTCAAATATACTTTTTTCAAGTGATTCAGAGAATATAGATATAACATACAACTTGGAGGAAAAAATAAATAATCCACTTTTAGAAGACACTATTTTGGATGAAGAGTTCTTAACAAGGGTTAATGAGGAACTTTTAGCTGAACAGTTCGAACAAAATAAAGGAGAACTAATTGCTGAGGTTGCTTTAGAAGAAGAGCCATGGATAGATGTAGAAGATTTCGTCCAATTGATAGAACAGGGACTAGATAGCCTGGAAGAAGAAAAACGCAGCCAAATTATGAATTCGTCTTTATATAAGGAATTATTTGACTATCCTCCTTCAAGTTCCAACCTGGAAAATTCTGAATCCGGCTCTATGGAGAATGAACAAAAAGAGGATACAATTCAGGATATACAAAAGGAGGAAAATAGCAAATCAGAACAATGATAGTGCACTCAGCAGCTGATGGATAGTCTGAAAGGCTAATGTTAAACTGGCAAGTCAATTACTAAAAGAATTTGAGAGCTGGCCACTCTTACTATATACTTCAAATTTAAAAATTTAACTAAATCATTTACAACTTTATGAACCAAACAACCCTTACTGCAACTCCTAAAAATCTACCTGTTGCAAAGCTATCTTTTCGTGTCTTAGCTACTTTAGTAGTTGTAGTAGTAACATCACCTGTTTTTGCTCAAGCAGCAAAAGGAGTATCAGCTTTGAATGATGCCCGTACCTCGCTCAATCAGTATTTTGACGCAGGTGTAAATGTTACCTATGGAGCTGCTGCTATAATCGGCCTTATTGGTGCAGTAAAAGTATATCAGAAATGGACAAATGGTGACCCTGATACTGGTAAAGTAGCAGGAGCCTGGTTAGGTGGTGCCATCTTCCTTGCAGCTGTTACCACTGTTTTACGAGTAGTTTTCATTCAGTAATCCGGAAAGATTGATGACACAATTTGATGTTAATAAAGGAGTAGGCAAACCAGTAGAATTTCAAGGTTTACAAGCGCAGTATATCTGGTATCTGTTTGGTGGAATGGTCGCAAACTTTATCATTTTTGCCATAATTTACCTGATAGGTATTCCTCCAGTTTTAACTGTTATTTACTTGCTAACCTCTTCCGGTTTGCTTGCTTTTTACATCTTTAAGAGTGGGAAAAAATATGGTGAACACGGACTCATGATGCTCCGGGCAAAAAATGCACAACCGAGGTATATGGTTGTTAGAAACCCTAATTTATTTAAAAGCTTGAAAGTGAAAAAATAACATAGATGATGTATTAAAAATTTGTGCTCATCTCTACCATTTCATTATCATCAAACCCTAGAACCGAATGCAATTATTATCATCAGCTAAAATTGAAGACAAACAACCTATCTACAAAGTCGAATTAGTAAATGGACTTCATCCCTGCATCATTTCTAAGAATGCAGATATTACCTTAGCTTGGGAAGTAGAATTGCCAGAGGTGCTCACACTCTCAAAGGATGATTATGACACCCTTCACTCCTATTTTGTTAAAGCTATCCGATGCTTACCTAATTTTACAGTGGTACACAAACAGGATTGGTTCTTAGATGATAAATACAGCCCCTCTTTTGATAAAGAGATGAGTATGTTGACAAGAACCTTTGAAAGAAATTTCAATGAGCGTCCATTTTTGCGTCATACATCCTACTTGTTTTTAACCAAAACATCAGCAGACCGCACTCGTCATAGCGGTATGTTATCTACTCTTACCAAAAGGCATATTGTTCCAAAAGATATGCTGGAAGAGAAAGTAATTGCTGACTTTTTTGATAAATCCACACAGTTTGTAAAAATCCTTTCTGATTCAGGATTTTTTAGATTTAAATCTGTCTCCCTGGAGGAAATTGCGGGAGATGAAATGCAATCCGGCTTACTGGAAAAGTATCTGACTTTGTCAAGTGATGGAGTAGCCTTGCAGGATATAAACTTCAGCGAAGGACTCAAAATTGGAAATAAACACTGCAGCCTGTTTACCATCGCAAATGTTGATGATTTACCGACAAGAGTAGAGACAGAAATCAAATATGAAAAGCTTTCTACTGACCGGTCAAGATGTTCATTAGGCTTTGCTTCTCATATTGGTTTGAATCTTTCCTGCAGCCATATCTACAACCAGTACATCTTCATTGATGATCACAACAAGCGGATGAAAATGCTGGAAGGAAAGAAAGCAAATCTTAGGTCGCTCTCCAGGTACTCTAGGGAAAATGAAACGAACATGGTACGAACAGAAGAATTTTTGCATGAAGCCATTACAGGACAAAGGCTATCTGTACGTGCTCATTTTAATGTTTTAATTTGGAGTGAAGACAAGGAAGAGTTAAAAAAGCTTAGAAATCTCACCGGATCAGCCCTTGTTCAAATGGATTGCCGGCCAAGAGAAGCTACAATTGATATTGGAACTCTATTCTGGAGTGCCATCCCTGGAAATGCCGGAGACTTTCCAAGCGAAGAAACATTTACTACTTTTTCAGAGCAGGCTTGCTGCTTTCTAAATATGGAAACCAATTATAGAGATTCACCTTCTCCTTTTGGAATTAAATTAATTGACCGCATAGCCGGCTGCCCGGTGCATGTAGATATATCGGACGAACCTATGAAGCTGGGCCTAATTACAAACCGGAACAAATTCATACTTGGTCCTTCAGGTAGCGGCAAATCTTTCTATACTAATCACATGTTACGGCAGTATCATGAGCAAGGGACTCATATTTTATTAGTTGATGTGGGACATAGCTATAAAGGATTATGTGATCTGGTGAAAGGCGTATATTTTACCTATGATGAAAAAAATCCAATTAGCTTCAATCCCTTTTATATAGAAGGAGGTGAAATTGATGTAGAGAAGAAAGAAAGCATCAAAACGCTGCTAATGGCATTATGGAAAAGGGAAGGTGAGAAAATTTCACAGGCAGAGTACTCTACTATTTCAGATGCTGTTACGCTGTATTATGAAGAATTAATTAATCACCCTGAAGTATTTCCATGTTTTGACACATTTTATGAGTTTTTTGATGGTCCATTCCGGCAATTGCTTTTACAAAATGAGCATTTTAAGGAAAGGCACTTTGATGTCCATAATTTTCTCTATATCCTGAAAAGGTACTACAAGGGTGGCGAATTTGATTTTCTGCTAAATTCCAGAGAAAACCTGGATTTACTACACCAATCATTTATTGTATTTGAATTGGATAACATCAAGGATCATCCTATTCTTTTTCCTGTAGTGACACTTATTATCATGGAGACTTTTATCTCCAAAATGCGGAAACTGAATGGGATCCGCAAAATGATTTTGATCGAAGAAGCCTGGAAAGCAATTGCTAAAGAGGGCACTGCCGAATTCATCAAGTATTTATTTAAAACTGTCAGAAAGTTTTTCGGAGAAGCTATTGTAGTTACCCAGGAGATAGATGATATTATTGGCAATCAGGTAGTGAAAGACGCAATCATCAATAATTCAGATTGCAAAATTCTACTGGATCAGCGCAAATTCATGAACCGGTTCGATCAGATACAAACCTTATTGGGACTCACTGAAAAGGAGAAAGCACAGGTTCTATCTATTAATCAGGATATAAAAAAAGGACGGAAATACAAAGAAGTATTTATCAGCTTAGGTGGCCAGTTATCCAAAGTATATGCTGTAGAAGTATCCGCTGAAGAATATATTACTTATTCAACAGAGCAGAAGGAAAAAATGAAGCTATTTCAAAAAAAGGCAAAGTATGGATCCATGGAAGTAGCTATAAAAGAAGCAGGCCAAGAAATAAGAGAAGGCATATTTTAACCATTATAAAACCTAAACCGCTATGTTAATTCAAAAAATGAGAATTGTGTACGAAGGGCTCTTACTAAGATTACTGTTTTTGCTAATGGCTTGTTCTTCCAATGAATCTTCTGATAAGACAAGTACCGCTACGCCAGTAAATACTGAAAACAAACTTAGCACTGCTATAGTGAATCGCAGAGATAGCCTGTTGGCAACTTCAAATCAATGGCTTTACACACTTGATAGCCTCCAAAAAGCAGGTATAAATGGCATTGATTCGCTTGAAATGAATACGAAGGAATATAAAAATCTGGTAACAGCTTGGTATGAGAGTGAACTTGCTGATGATATAAAAATGTGTGTAGATGTAAAGCGCATATTTTTGATTACTGATGAGCTAAGAAGCAAGCATTTAGAAAACTATCTTGATCTCACTTCCAGAATGAATAGTAAGCTTGTACAAAAAGATAGTCTTCGATTTCAATACCAAGGTCAGTTGAGCCGCGATGTAATTCACTTTCTCCAGCCCTTGAACGATCAATTAACATCTTTTAGCTCTTCATCCATCAAGGAAAAGAATATTTTCTGCCCTGAAGTCTATTCAAAGGAAAAAGAGAAAGAGTTAAAAGGTAAGGAGGGTAAAGAGCAGGAAATAAAATTAGTTTTAGCCCAGTTTCAAGCTAATCCTATTGTACAAACCTATACTAGTTTCAAAAGGGCGCAAAAAGGATTAGTGGAGGATCTTACTGGCCTTAATCGCCGGTATCATCTTTTCTTTTAATTATTCCCATGCTTCAGAAACTATATTAACCTGAAACTTTATGAAAATTTTACGCAAACCCATTTTTGCGCGGGTACTGCTTTTGTATTTACTTATAACAATGACTGTAAACACCCGTAAAGCCTACGCTCAATTTGTAGTAACAGATATCATCCAGGACATCAATACGGTAATTCAAACTGCCTCACAAGCAATGACTGAATTTACTACCATCAAGGATGCTCTCGAACATAGCAGCTTCTATAAGTATTTGAAAGCTGTTTCTAATGGGGTGCAGACCTATACCAAAGTTAAGAATATCATCGAAAGTGAGAAGACCATTATTCAGTCTGCCATTTATAATCTCAATAGCCTTAAAACAAACAGGTATTTAACGGCTACTCAAATTACAGGCATGATCAAAATGTATAAGTACTTTATTGATCAGTCGGCAGAGAATGCTACTCAGTTAACCAAAATATTAAGCCCTAAATTTTTTCAGATGTCAGACGCAGAAAGGCTGGACTTCATTGACAGAATAGATTTGCATACCCACGAGCTGGAGCACCATTTGAATTATTATAATACTATGAATTTTACACTTGTCTCTCAGCAGCAGCAACAGCTCTCTGATCTGGATCAGATGACAAAGTTTTATGCTTCGAGTTCTGCTCAGCCAGAAACCTCAGAAGGAGCTTATCAAAAAATTGGTGGTTTTTTCGGCTCTATAGTCGAAGTTTTATATGGGATTTCAGCTCTATTGGCTCTCATAGGTGCAGTCCGTGTGTATGGGCAGTTCACAAGTGGAGATTGCCATGTTTATCAGACAGCAACCGGATGGTTTGGCAGTGTATTACTAGCGGTACTAATCACCACTTTTATCAAACTGATCTTTTATTAATAACCTTTTTCAGCTATGGTATTTCTTCAAGTAGGCGGCACTTACAGTGATCTACAGACCCTGATCAGTGGACTCTACAATGATATGATTCCTTTAGCCTCAAGACTTATATCAGTAGGCCAGGGAATAGCCGGATTAGGTGGAGTGATCTACGTTTTCTACCGGCTATGGCCTGTCATGGCAGGAAAAGAACCTCTTGACATTTACCCGTTATTGCGCCCATTTGCCATTTTTCTGGTCTTACTATTTTATATGGGTTTAGTAAATATCCTCAATACAGTCCTTACTCCTGTGGTGAATGCAACAAGTAGTATGGTCAATTATCAGAACCAGACTGTTGCAGTGAACATCAAACGCAAACAAGATCTACTTAGGCAACAGGCCAAAAAACCAGTTTATACAAAAGACGAGGAGGAAGAAGGTTGGCTATATGATGTAGCAAATAAAGTAGGGGCGGCAGAGGAGTTCTTATCTTCTATTCCTGAAATGATGGAAACATCTGCACGTAACTTACTTGCTTATATTTTAGAGGTTGCTTTTTATGCGGCAGGACTTATTATTAATGCAATCCGCACTTTCTACCTGATAATGCTGGTAATCATAGGTCCACTAGCCTTAGGTTTTTCTGTTTTTCCTGGGTTTGAAAGTACATTTCATAGCTGGCTTTCCAGGTATGTACAAATCTTTATGTGGCTCCCTATAGCCAACATTTTAGGTACTATTATCTCAAAATTTCAGGCTTTGATGGTTGAAAAAGATATTCAAAGACTGGTAGCAAATGGTAATTATGATGGAGCAGACCTAGGTTATTTAATTTTTCTTTTGTTCGGTATCTGCAGCTACATGACTATTCCTTCCGTATCGAGCTGGATTATTGAATCTTCTGGCGCCGGCCGTGCCCTGCGTGAAACATCTCATAGAGCAATAGGTGTAGGCAGGGCAGTTTCTGCAGGAGCTGGTAATTATGGTGGCAATATTGTAAAGAATTTTAAAGAAGGGTATGCACAAGGTGCAGCCAAGTAGTGATTATCAAGTAGTGATTATTGTAAACAAAACTTTTCATGTTAAAATCGCTAAAGAATATTGATTCAGCGTTTCAGCAAACAAAATTCATTGTTTTAGCTTTTCTGCTCTTTGTAACCGCTGTTACTGGTTATATAGTCTATTCATCTTATCAATCTTCGATAGCAGCCAGGGATACCATCTTTATTTTGGACAACGGGAGTATACTTACTGCCAGGGCACAAAATATTGGTGAGAACCGGCCTGTGGAGGCCAGAGAACATGTGAAACGCTTTCATGAATACTTTTTTACCTTATCCCCAGATGAAAAAGCCATTCACCATACAGTTGAGAAGGCCTTATTTTTAGCCGATGGTAGTGTAAAGAGGGAATATGATAACCTAAAGGAAAAAGGATTTTACAACGAATTGATTGCCGGAAATATCTCTCAACATGTGCGCATAGATAGTGTCCTGCTCGATGTTTCTGTATATCCCTATTATGTCAAATGTATTGGGAAAGTGGAAATTGTACGAACATCATCTGTTACCTTGCGCAACCTGGTCTCTGAGGGCTATCTACGGGATGTAGTACGATCAGACAATAATCCACATGGCTTCCTTTTAGAAAGCTGGCGTGTATTAGACAATTCAGATATCAAAACATTTAACCGCTAATAAAAAATGTACAAAATAGCTTACAAAGCAGGAATGATTATTAGCCAGCTAAACTATAGGCTCATTCCTTTATACAGAAGAAGATTGCTGTTATCTCTATTGCTGATGCTAAGCCTTTTTTTCGCCTATGTATTATATAAAGGAATTGCCGTGCCAGAAGAGAAAGGAGAAGGTAAACTTGATTTCATCCTGCCTCCAAATCCATCCATGTAAAATACTTGTAAGAGTTATCCTCTTTTAAAGCAAACCATACTACATCTAACCTTCTATCATTATGGAAAAACAACATTCCCAGGCATTTCTACAACAACGGAAATTACTTGTGTTTCTGCCAATTGTTGTCGTACCCTTCCTTTCAATATTCTTTTATCTTTTTGGTGGTGGCAAGTCCATTGCAGCAGATGAAGGATCCCAATCCAACCTATTTGGTCTCAATGTTACAGTGCCTACTGCTTCTACTGACAATAAGATTTATTCTTCCAAACTAGAGGCTTATCAGCAAATAACTACAGATAGTGTAGTGCGGAAAAAACGCAGCCGTTTCTCTTTTCTAGAAAGTGGAATGGATGGGTTACTCACAGAAGACACATCCTCTATGGCTATGTCACACCCTAAGTCTTCTGCAGAAAAAACCAGTGCTTTTAATTATGACCTAAACCGTAACCGAAAGCAACAGCTCGAATCGCCAGAAAACAGTTCCCTATTAGAGGCGCAGCGCCAGATAGAAAAGGCAGATAAAATTGCCTCTGCAAATAGACGGCCTGATACTGGACATAGCTCATCTGCAAGCAGAAGCGTCTCAGCTTCAGCAACTACTAGCGGAGATGCTATCAACCAGAAACTGCTGGAAGATTACGAACATAAAAGAAAGCAACAGGAAGAAATTATGGGACTGCTTAAGAAAAAGTTGGAGCAAACAGATATGACAGGAAATACCATGCAGCCAGTCTATACTTCTGAGTTTTCTGAGAGTGAAGCTCAACCAACAAATAATTATTCTGCTAAAAAGAATACACTGAAAGTGAAACTTGAAAAGGAAGAAAAGCCTTTGGTAACACAACTCATGCAAAATGGACAACCGAATGCATGGGCAACAAATGGGGCAGAGAATATTGATTCACTTACTCTCTACACCCAAGCTATTCCAAAAGCTAATAATGGATTCTATTCACTAGATAAAGTAGGCAAGTTAAAGGAGGAAGCAAATAGTATTATGGCGGCCATTCATCATAATCAAACAATTGTAGCCGGCTCTACTGTGAAAATGCGGCTACAAAACGATATTCAAATAGGCAGAACTATTATTCCTACAGGAAGCTTTATCTTTGGTGTTTGTTCTATAACAGAGGAACGTTTAAAGATTAGTATCAACTCTATTCATTATCGGGAGATACTGTTTCCCGTGGAACTTTCTGTATATGACCTAGATGGAATAGAAGGGCTGTTCATTCCAGGCTCACTTGTTAGAACAACCACTAAACAAGGAGCCAGTCAGGGCTTAAGCGGTGTCAATTTTATCGGTACCTCCCCTACCGTTACTTCACAGCTTACCCAAACGGCGATTGAGGCAGGCAAAAACATCATTTCAAAAAAAGCCTCTATCATACGGATAAAGCTAAAATCAAACTACCAGATTCTTCTCAAACCTTCTCAGCAGGCAGAGTAAATCTATTTGTCATTCAACCCGCTTTGTTTCCATGTCAAAGACTTGTTTACTTTCCCAATTGATTGCCTGGCTATTTATTTTTAGCCAACAAAGCCATGTACACGCGCAGAAAAAACTTCTATTACAAGCAGATAATTACCTTGGGTCCTATTCTATTTCTGTGGCATATGATAAAACTACCCACCTGATTTTTCCTCATAAAATTGTATATGTGGATTTAGGGAGTGCAGATCTGATTGCTGAAAAAGTAGAGAAGGTAGAAAATATTATAAAAGTAAAAGCCAACGTAGAGAACTTCTCTCCTACGAATATGACGGTGCTTACGGCTGCAGGCAGCTATTTCTCATTTATTGTAAATTACCAGGCTTGCCCAGATGAGCTAAGCATTGTTTTAAAAGAAGATCATTCGGGCAAGAAAGCTAATTCAGCCGCCTCTCCCCTATCGTCTCTTCAACCAGTAAACAATGCCTTAGTATCTACAGAGCCAAAAGCATCTTTTGAAAACACCAGACTTAACCAGCTACAGTTGGATGAGGTAGCTAGTTGGGTAATTAATCAGAAAAGAAGTATTCACAAAATTCAGTCAGCCAAATACGATATGGTCTTTGCTTTAAGGGGACTATATATCAAGGATGATCTCTTCTTCTATCATTTACATTCAGAAAATGAATCTAATATCAATTTTGACATTGACTTTATCCGCATTTTTATCTGTGATAAAAAGGTAAGTAAGCGTACAACAAGCCAGGAAAAGGAAATATTTCCGCTGCATATATTCAATAAAAACCTGAATACCATTCCTGGCAGTGGACGTCTGGATCAGATATTTGTAATGGAAAAGATCACCATTCCGGATGATAAGATGTTAAGAGTTGAGCTTTTTGAGAAAAAAGGAGGCCGGCACCTCTCTTTCCAGATTACACATAAAGACATCATTAAAGCCAGACTACTCCCATAATATCTTTTACTTTACTCCGGTGGACAGCGGTATCTGAACAACCAAGCTATGCTTCAACAGACTATTCACCCATCTGCCGCTGAACAAATTACGTCTACCAAAGAAAGCTCCTTTACTCCTTTGCCTGATAGCAGAAATTTTACCACCCGCTTAATCCGAATCTGGGATGAAGTGCAACGGTTTAAACAACTAGGTGTAATTAAAACAGATGATGACCGGTATTTTATAGCTTACCGTACAGCTGAAAATGAGCTGAGGGAAGTTTGTGAAGAAATGGAAATATTAAGGACAAAGCTTGAGGAAATTAAAATAAATAGAACTTTAAGAATGTAATGAGCAACCCTTACAATCTATTTGCTTACATTGCTAATTAACATTTATTCAATGCACCGAAATAAATATCTTCCCTAATCGCTTCCACAATTTGTTTGCTATTTTTTCCATAGCCTGTAAAACTATTTCAAAAAAGCAATTGCATACTATGTAGACGAAAACCTTCAATCTATTTCTCATTCACTCAAACAATACCTACAAAGGAGTATTTTTTGAGTGAATGAGAAATAGTAGTTTTATGTACACTTCTAAAATTTATGGATCAACAGATAAGAATAGAATTTTCTAAAATCAGAGGGGAAGCTAGAAAATTAGGTCAATTGAAACATTGCTTTTACTATAAAGACTCTGAGTGTCATAAGCAGATTATACAAGCCCATAGTATACAAGAAAATGGAAGACTTTCACTTATTGAGAGCGATGTAAACGGCTGTAAGACATTATATAGTTTTAATGAAATAATTTCTGACGATGAAAACTCTCCTTTTAACTCTTTAACTGTAGGTAAAGCTAAAGCTTCAACATTTACGGGATTTTGTAAAACCCATGATGCATTATTCTTTTCTAAAATTGAAGGTAAGAATCCCTATGACAAAAGCAGTGAACATAATTTTTTACATTCCTATCGATCCTATGCTTATAGTTTCCATCTATTTGTAACAACTTTATTGAGCATTACGGGTTCAGAAGAGCGACTCAATAATTATATTAAAAGATCAGGTATTCAATCACTCGATTTACAAATGCATGAACTTGAAAATCACGCTAGAATTAGAAGCAGATTAAATACTATTTTAGAGAATAAAACCTATGATGACTTATCTTATTTTGTATATACTAAAAAAGGCAAGTATTTAGTTGCCGCTTCCACTGTTGTCATGCCTAATTTTAGTATTTCAGGAAAAAGCATGTTTAATTCTGCTTTAGAGGCTATACCTATGATGTTTACAGCCTTGCCTGATAAAAATGAATCTTTTGTAATACTAACAGCACTTAAAGAACATGAAATGGGATGTTTATTCATTGAAGAACTTAAGAAATTACCTTCAGTTCAAGTTGAAAGAGTTTTATCATCATTACTGATTCAAAACAATGGAAATACATTTTTAAGTCCTGTTTTATGGAAGGCATTGGGTAAGGTAGGAAGAAGAAATCTCTTAGAAGATCTTAATAAATTCAAAATGCTGTATGCTTTTAATAGAAAAGCCATCAAAGGATTTATTATGAATAGAATTAACTTTTATAATAAGATTTTTTCAGGTGAATATTTGAACATTTAAATAATATTTATGTCTAATAAGAATTGTTTTTATTTGCTTTCCATAACATATTCTGATTAACAGCCTTTGAACAGTAAATCATTACTTTTCGTTATATTAGCAAAAAATAGCCTACTGCTATGTTATATACTTCCGTACTAGATATGCTGGGTGCCCGGGTGGGGATACAGAAAAAGGCTCTATACCAGTTAGCCGAGCAAATGTCCTTCTCGCTGAAAGAGGTAACTAGCTTCCTTTCTTTGAATGTGCCTGCTTATCCGGATGATGAGTTGCTTGATTATCCGAGCAGCGAACGTGTCATCAAAACAGCAGAGCTCTATCAGAAAGGCTTTGAAGTATTTGGAGAAGGAAAATTTAAAGTATGGATGGATTCTCCCAGCAAAGCTCTTGGAGGAAAAAAGCCTGTTGAACTGCTCCATACAACCAAAGGTGTGGAGTATCTGCTAGATGAATTGCTCCGCATTGAACATGGTATATTTGCCTGATGCAGTTATACCGGATCACTACAGAGAAATGGGCACGCGACCTGAGTGGAAATGGCGGGCTGTATGTCTCCGGCCGCTGGCATCATAAAGGAATTCCTGTCATTTATACCGCTACTACACGAGCACTGGCCGTTTTAGAAAAAGTAGTGCATGTAGAATCTTCTGCCACTCCTGATAAATTTGTCATCATCACTCTAGGGCTCCCTGCTGATTATTCGATTCAAGAAGTACCTACCGAAACACTTCCCAAAGACTGGGGCAAGCTCAGTTATAATCTAGGCAATTCCAGCCGATTTCCCGATTCTCTGATCCAGAGTCAAACCACAACTTCTCTACTTGCAGACATTGGTACCGCTTGGCTGAAAGGTAAATCATCTCTGGCTTTAAAAGTACCTTCTGCTATCCTGCCACAGGAATATAATGTTCTTGTTAATCCTGCACATAGCCTGGCTGCAGAAATAAAACTTCTATCGGTGGATCCTTTCGAGTTTGATCCTCGCCTGCTTGGATAAAAAAGACCTACAAAGCTCCTTCGTCTCTAAAAAATAGTAGCTTTCAGAGTGATAATCAAATGATCGAGTATGGATACTTCAAGAAACTAACTGGCTTCTGAATTAATTAACTCATTACCTCCTAATTAATATCTTTCATAAACTATTAATAATTAAATACTTATAATAAGAGATAATATACAAAAGATTTCACAGAAATATAATAGTTTGTATCTATACTATATCATAAATATAATCTAATAGATATCATAAATGATATCAAATATAGCCTATTTTTGTTTGGATGATTTACCGGTTGGATTCGATAGACTGATATCAATTGGTTCAAACATATACGCAGCTGTTGCCTCAGGTTGTGGCCATGCGGGTTAGTGGCACAGTTGGCGTTTTATATGTGGTGTTAGGGTGAGTTCTTGTTTTTTCCATTTGTCCAAATACTTCAAGAAAATCTTGGTGATATTTCAAGCGTCATTAATTCCTCTAAAATAAAAGTATAAATGATGGTTAATTATCGCCACTGTCTAGCATTAGGTTTAGTCAACCACCATTTCATGGTATTGATATTGCGCTTAGCTATGTCAGTTAATGGCATAGCTAACCTTGTATATAATTCTGAAAAGACTGCCTCTCTTCCATAATTATCAACAAACCAAAAAGGTAAAGCCTCCACACTTTCGTCCCAATTCTCGATTACTCTATCTAATATAGTTCCCAAAGGAATATCTGAAATCAGACAAAATTCATCCAATATGCGTCCAGCCATTCCTTGGGTAAAAGGTTCCTCATTTTCTATCACCAACAAGACACTTTCTAAAAGAACTTCATCTTCTAGCCTAGCAATTGTGGCAAGAAACTTTTTAAACGGTCTATCGTCTCTGTTATAATTAGTAGAGAAAGCCACAATCTCAACTTTGATTTTCTTTGCTGTAAACTCAACATTCATATTCAATACTATAGCTTTGCGCTTTAGCCGTCTAGACCAAAAAATCTAAAATAAATGGATTCACTAAAGTCCACTACACATATATCATTTTCCTTTCTTTAATGCACCCTAATATATGGGTAGACACCAGATTTAATCCAGCTCTTGTTATTATATGTATAGGTTATTTCTGTCCATCAAAGCTGATAAGTTTTAGGTATTCTTCAAAATCATCAGCACCCATATACTTGCGCATATAGTCATCCATGCCTACATCATTTTTTTCTAAAACAAAGCGTGCGAAGGCAGGAATTTTCCGGCCATTATCAAATCCTTTCTCTTTCATTTCCTGCTTAAATTCACCATGCAGCCCTTCCAGCCACTCTGAATAATCCTGCTTAGTGGGATTGAATTGTTCAGCACTTTGGTAATAGTTTGCAGCAATATTTACATAAGTAAACATAAGTTCATGAAAACGATACATATGTATCGGATAATGGTCTAGAATCTGCTGCTGATGTAAGTTCATAGCTTCTATAGGATGCTTTACTTTGATCAGACTTTAGGTAAGTTTAAATGTATAATATGTTTATATTACAAATCTATGTACGGGCCTGTTTTTACTTGTAAAGCTACAAAGCTGCTCGCCATTACCTTCACTTGTATATCTGTACACATTAAACCAACGCCAGGTAGGAAACTGCGTATCCAAAAAAGCAGTAAATTTTACTAAGTCATTCACATTATAGCGGACAAATTCTTTATTATCCACTTTAGCAATTACTTTGTATTTCTTTTTCTCTTTCCCCATATTACTCCCTACTTTACTAACTGAAACTGTAAACCAATTACCTTTCGGCCGGTACGTTTTTCTTTAAAAGAAAAATCATAATGTGTTCCTTTCAGCTCCTTCTGTGCCTGACCGATCACGAAGCGTTTTAAATCATAGTACCGCTCATACTCTGTTTCTGCAATTCGGAGCATGGTTCTTAACGCATATAAGGATATATAAACGATCTTCGTCGTTTGGGCGGACTTTGAGAACCACTCATAAAAACATTGGCTGTAATAGCTTTTAAATTTGATTAAGGTCTGTAGCTGCTCTCCACTGAAATGCTTCTTCACCCTGATTAGGTAAGGATGCAAGGCAGGATCAATGTGGATCCGGATCTGACCCTTACCGGTAAGGTATTTCGCTGAAGAAATAAGCCCCGTTTGTAAAAGACCATCTTTTTCAGCAATCCGGCAAACGTGCTGAATCATGCTCATAGTTGCTTTTTGTAGCTCCATGAAAGCAGACTCTCCTTTTAAGTTGCTATCAGCAATAATTTCCCTGGCATCCAGTATCAGTGGTTCAAAAAGAGCAATTCCATCCGGATGCATAATCGTTTCCGGTAGTAGTTCCAACACTTTAATAAATATACGCCGCTCATACAGCGACATATTGTATTGAGCCATTATCAAATCATGCAGTTCTTCAATCTTCTCTGCACCTATGTTCTGTGCTGGCACATGAGCTACAAAAGTTTTATCAACCTTGGCTGCAACTGGTTCAGAGTTAAATAAAGGTATTTGAATATCGGGAACAGGAAGCTTATAAGATTTTGCAGATTTGGTGTTCTCTTTTACTTTCAGCATAGCGTACAGGTTTTACACCAAATTTCTCGTTTTAGAGTTTGTAATGCAAATTCTACTCATATTCATTTTGTAACTTTATAGCGACTACACCTCTATAAAGAGACAAGCATTTCGTTCTCGTTCAGTGGCACTGTGGACGAGTAAGAATGGCTAGACTCTTTTTTACTAAACAAAATAGGAATGTATAAGTACCTCCTGATTGTACAGAAGGTACTTATTTGCATCTTATCCGGAGGTGCCAACCGGGCTTTCAGCCTTTCGCAAAGGAAATTACGGCAATAAAATCCGGAAGTTCAATAGTCTCTCAGCCTTTCGCACCATTCCTCGCAGGGGGTTTGGGGGATGCAATCCCCCATTAAACACTTATCCACACTTTTTTAGTTACTATCTGTAGTTTTTAAAGGTTTTTTATATACGTTTATAGGTTTGTCCTATAAACGTGTCGCAGGTTTCCTATAAAAGTGTCGCAATTATTGAAGGTAATTCCTACAAAGGTGTCGCTGGCTTCCTACAAAAGTGTCGCGGATAACTTATTTTTCCACTGTTGAGTGTCGATAAATTTTAGTAAAAAAATCTCCTATAAAAGTGTCGCACTTCTATTAAAATTTCCCTACAAAAGTGTCGCAATTGCAAAACCAGTACGTTGCTAGGCACTTCCTACAAAAGTGTCGCACTATGCATGATATTGTAGCTGAGAAATATATCGTAATACTAAAATTTTGAGCGTTAAAGCCTAGTTCCTATAAAAGGATCTCAGTGTTATAGACGTTGCATAAAAATCTAATAGTAAGCGAATTACGTATGCATTAAACAATAAATTATAACACTACTCCTGTAAAAGTGTCGCACTCTTATAAAGAACAACAGAAGTGTTAATTTTTACTCTTAACTGATTGTGGGAGCTGAATCATTGTTTTGGGTGGAACAGGTGGAGGGCTGCATTTTAATACGAAACCTTTGTTTTTGTCTTCGTCTATTTTTGCTGTACTATACTGAGTAAGTACAAGGCTTAACGTATGTCTGAATATAGCTTTAAAATTATCTATCCGGTCATACCCATCCCCAAATTGATCTTTCAGGCCTTGCCAATGCACAAACTCAGGTTTACCTTGTTCAATTCGGTGCAAGCGCTGCGCCAACCAGACATAAATATCTAATGCCATTGCATTATTAGCCAGTACTGACAAATGCCTTTTGTCCAAAGGCACAGCATGATTCATCAATGATTGAAAATAATCTTCTGATAAAGCTATTGTATTATTCCAGACAACTCTTTGATTATCTTCTTTAGGAAAAGTTAAATCAAACCCTTTTATTATTTTGCTGTCTGCCTGAAAAGCATGTCTGGGTTCAGGTGAAAATGCAACAGATATCATGGAGGCAGCCAAACGGGCTAATTGATTTTTAATAGAAGCAATTTGTTTTCCGTTTCTTGGAAGGCCTAAAGAAGTGACAAAAGAAGAAAAGGTTTCTGCTACTTCAATAACGGGAGTTCGCTGTTGCAAGGCCAAAGTATTGATATGTGTTAACACAAGTCTTGCTTTGGGACCAAAAGGTAAGCCCATATTAATATCATACCTGCGTGTTTGAGGATTGAAAACCGGTGTTGTATGGATGGCGAAACATGCTTTACCTTGCCTCCTTTCCCAGATTTTCACATCATTTCCAGGATCCCGGTAAGGCAAATATACCTGACACAAGATAGCATGCTGAAATAATAATTCATTGTGCTCGCTTGGTAGGACTATATTATCATACGCTTGTTTGGCAATTTTCTGAATTCTGGTAATCATTAAGGCTCTTCGGTTTTAGGTTTCCAAACATATATAATAATTAGAAATTAAAGAAGTATTTCTTGAAAATTTCAGTAAATATTAATAAATTCGTTAAAATATCAAGAAAATTATTTTTAAATAACCTTTAATAAACGCCAATTCTGGTTTTGATTTATGCGATCTCCTCCCCTATCATAAATTTTTTCTCATTGAGAACTGGCTTTCAGCTTTTTATATACGAAACTTCAGAAATTTTGCATGAAAATCAAAGTAGCGACTATTGGCTTAAAAGAGAGTCTTTTGAAGAGAATAAAATTTATATGAGACTTAATAAGGGGGATTAAAGATATAGAAACTATCTCTTTTACATGAAATATACTATAATAAGGATTGTCCCGGTAAACTGTCGTTCATACTTCCCGGTAAACTGTCGTAGTTCAGACGTCTCTATATATAATTTGTTTGTAGAATTTGTACTAGCCAAGAGCCATTATGACTGAAGTTTTATCCCGGTAAACTGTCGCACAATCTAATATTTACCCCGGTAAACTGTCGTAAATTGAAAGAAAAGATACTAGTGACTAAAGAAATTTTATTTAAACGGGCAGAAATTATAAGAAATAAGGAGTGTTAACCAATGTTAAATATCGAGTTATATTATGCTCCCGGTAAACTGTCGTAGCAAAGAGGATGAATTGAAAGGAGTTTTTTATCCATAAACGATAAATCCCACTAAACTGTCGTACCTTCTACTGATATGTTTCCAGAATCATTTTACAATTATTTATTTTATAGAAGCATATATTTTTACTCCCACCAAACTGTCGTAAGAGTGAATATATATCTTAGAGATTCGCTATGCTACAGCGTAATCCCGGTAAACTGTCGTTACGAATGATTATCCATTATAAGACAATTAAGGGGTTTAAGAATAGCGAATTTTCAACTTTTTCAATCTCATATTTTAAATAGGCAGGAGTATAAATTATAGAAATATAATTTTAAGAGTTTCATAACCGTGCCCAAACATTCAAATTACTTACAGACAGCGCAGTATATATTTTGTATTAAAAGAAACAAGTTGACATGATCAAACAGAAAACTGAAAAAGTAAAATTCTATGTAGACTTACCCAATATTTTTAGCAATAAGTATTTGGTTTATAAGGTTTATGATCTTGATCATTCGCTGGATTTACTTGGCAGATTTGCAAATAAGAATTACCTAATCAGAAAAGCATATCACCAGTTCGAAAACGGGAAAAGTATCATTATACTTCCGGAAGCTATTGAGCAAGCACGGCAATGCTGTTTTTATCAATTAAGAAAAAATATGAAAAAAGCTTTCCAGGTATTAGAAGAAAAGGCTGCTTGCTCAAAACAGGAATTGGAGAAAACAGCTAAATTACGCCAGCAAGTATTTGAAAATAATTTATTACTTGAAAAGTTAAAGGTAGAAAGAATAGTTTTAATTGAGAAATTCTTGAAAAGTAAAGATCCAATGTCTTAAAGCTTAAGTATTTTCTATTTTTAATACTTGATGAGTTTTTGGAGGAATTGGCGGTGGGCTATTTTTGAGGATAAAGCCCTTATTTAAATCTTCTTCAATGTTCGCATCTGTATATTGAGTAAGTACCAAGCGAAGATTTGATCTAAAACTTTCTTTAAAATGATCCATCCTGGCATATCCTTCACCAAACTGCTCTTTTAATCCTACCCAATGAACAAATTCGGTATTTTGTTTAGAAACTCGGTGCAATCGCTGAGCTAGCCAGGTATAAATATCAATAGCCATCGCATTATTGGCAAACACAGCTAAATGTCCTTTATCCAAAGGGACTGCGTGATTCATCAATGAGAAAAAGTAATCTTCCGAGAGCACAATGTTTCCATCCCATAATACCCGCTGATTAGGATTCTTAGGAAACCACAAATCAAATCCCTTTATTATTTTACTATCTACTTGAAAACTACGATTTTCACCGGGTGAAAAAGCAATTGAAATCATCGAAGCTGCCAGCCTTCCGAGCTGATTTTTAATTGCATCGATCTGATAGCCATTATTCGGTAAGCCCAGCGATTTGACAAAAGAAGTGATGGTATCTGACACTTCAAGATTTGGTGATCTCTGTAGTAAAGCCAGAGTATTTATATGAGTAAGTATAAGTCTGGCTTTGGGACCAAATGGAAGACCAAGAAGTTTATCGTACCGTTCTGATTGGGGGTTAAATACTTTAGTGGCCTGTATTGCAAAATATGCCTTTCCTTGTTGCCTTACCCAACTATCTACCTCTTTGCCAGGATCTCGGTAAGGAAGATAGACTTGACATAGGACTGCATGTTGAAATAAGAGCTGGTTTGGCTCACTTTGAGAAACAATCGTATCGTAACTCTGTTTTATAATCTTTTGCTCTTGATTGGCCATAATCCTGTAAGAGAGGACAAGTATATAAAAGTTTGCTAAATAAACGAAAATAAAAACAAAAAGTAAAGATGATCTTGTTTACTCTTAGTGATATTTGATTGATATCTTAAATTATTAAAGTTTGATCTAATCAAAGTATCATAAAGGGTATCATTTGGATACTATATATTAAATTATAATTATATCATTTATAATTTCATTTTTTATATATAATTATATAATAATATTATATCAACTGGGCTGTAACTAT
>JAESGR010000322.1_pt1 | contig 49952 bp, 52 predicted proteins | sample 9269771 | NCBI WGS metagenome assembly JAESGR01 (sample SAMN15739572, study PRJNA653492) | algae metagenome | isolation source: Chroococcus sp. CMT-3BRIN-NPC107 and co-occurring heterotrophs from well... | place: USA: Clark Mountains Wilderness, California | collected 2010-04-18 | reverse complement strand
AAAATAGCACCGCCGATCTTTTTTACTTTTTTATCTCTTCGCTTAGCCTCTATGACAAAAGATACATAATCTTCTGTAATCTCTTTGCTCTCAAGCATTTGGATAATACGAGATGTATTTACCTTTAACTCATCTAATTCAGATTTAAGAATATCCGATATTGCTTTCTGCGCCTCTACACTGTTTGGATAAGTAACAGGCCAGATCCGTAGACTTGCCACAGCTTTTCCTTTCCGAACTTCTTCATAATGAAATGCAGCCGAAGTCTTTTCAAGTGCTTTTTGTGTAGGTTGTAATACTCTTCTTTTGAAATCTCTGAACATAGAATAGGTTTCAGTATTACCAATCAACATCTGCTTCAAATCATCAAAGGAAGTAGTATATACTTGCCCGGCCCTAAAAAGGGATTTTACAAGCATATATAGTCTTATTGAATAAGTACTTTTAAGCTTCATCAACTCCCGTAACTCAGCTTGAGTAAAGTTTCCTCTAAGTTGCAGTAAATATGGACGAACTGCTGTACCAAAAGTAGCCGTCATAAAATCAGTACCTTCAGTGTATTTGATATTATCTATAACACTCATCCTTTCATACGTCTTTTTGCCATTCTCAATAGATAAGATCCGCACATCCTTCATCTTGGTTTTTAATTCATCCATTGCTTTCATAATCAAATCAAAGTTCTTCCCTCCAAAGCAGTTAGAGTCAATGTCTTGTAGATTAATGCGAATAGGTGAAAAATCCGTTGCATCCCACTCCAACTTGGCAAGCATCAACAAAAATATACGCATGGCATTTAACTCCAAGTAACCAAAGTTTGCAGTAACCAGATGATTATGCATTCTCACTTGTGGATTTTCTATTTCCTGCCAGATTGATAGCTGCTTTTTCATATGTCTAGGCGGTTCTATTGTATGCTAAATCTAAAAACAAATCTGTGACATAACAAATTTTTTGTCACACATAATTTTTATACCGATCCCTCCTTCTCGTACCTTTGTCACACTTAGCAAACTAGGTTCTTTCGTACTTTAGTCACACATCTACATTTCAAGTAAATCCGTACCTTTGTCACATTTAACAATCTTGGTTCATCGTACTTTTGTCACACATACAACATATCTACAACGTACCTTTGTCACACTAGGCGTATCTTTGTCACAGATCAAGTAATCTAATGCGTACCTTTGTCACAGATAGATGTTCTATAGCGTACCTTTGTCACAAATAAATTGTATTTAGCGTACCTTTGTCACAGATAGACTGTACTTTTGTCACACTTATCCTATTTAAAAATCTATATATCAAATACTTATGTTGCCCCTAATTTAGTTAAATAAGTAAATTAAATAAGCTAACTAAGTTTAATGAAGACAAGGAGGTTTTTTAAGGATATTTTTTTAAACAAAACAAAAAACCTTCTATTTGTCATGTGACAAAGGTACGTGAATAGATAGCTTCTAACTTAGTTATTGAACCCTTCCAAATTGCGCAAAGGTTTCCCTTTTTCGCAACTTCAACATCTGCAGTGGTTAAGTTAAACATCAAAGCAAACCCGGATCAGATGTCGATATTAACACCGTCACATTATATGGGTCTTTGTTTGTCCTCTTAATTTAATAACACATATTCAGGCTTTATCTATTCTACCCGCCTAATATGAGTTTATTGAGTGGGTAGAATAATTAACTTAATTTATGTTTGTTATTTAAATTAAGTTAATTATATTATTTATGTTTTTTGCGTTATAAACATAAACTAAGTTTTTGTATACACTAACGTCAATAACATAAAAAAGTACATTAGAATTAGGAAAGCATACTAATCTTTTATTTTTTTGGCATGATAAAGCTACTATCAAATTGTCTGTACCATGAAAACAATAGTAATCGCCAGTAATAAAGGTGGCCAAGGCAAAACTACATCTACCATAAATATAGGAGCAGGCTTGCATCAAATGGGGAATAGAGTGTTGTTAGTGGATACGGATCCTCAAAGTAACCTAACGCTTGCTATGGGATTTGATAAGAATAATACTAATCATATTGCTAATTTGATTCTTGGTAAAACAAAAATAGGTGATATTATTTGCCATAAAGATGGCATAGATTTGATTCCATCAAGTAATCAAGTATCAGGATATGAAACCCATATTGCATCTACATTGAATTACCAATTTCTGCTTAAAGAAATATTAGATGAAGTCGATACAAAGTATGATTATTGTATAATTGACACTCCCCCACATATGGGTGCTTTAACAATGTCTGCTCTTGTGGCTTCTAAATATTTATTCATTCCATGTGAGCCAGAATATTTTGCATATGAAGGTCTTAACACACTTATAACTATTAGTCAATCAATAAAGAAATATCAAAATCAAACCCTTGATTTAGGAGGTGTATTTTTTACAAGATATTCAGCATCCTATCGCAAACGACTTCATCATGATATGTTCGAAGCTGCTAAAGAGTTATTAGGTGAAGAGAAGGTCATGCAGACTACTATAAGAGATAATGTTGCAATAGGTGAAGCACATGCTTTACAAACAAATATTTTTACTTATGCTCCTGAAAGTAATGGAGCCAAGGATTATAAAAAACTTATTTCTGAAATTTTAAAAAGAATTAGCAATGGCAAAACAAAACTTTAAACCGAAGGCTAAATCGACTCTTCCTGAGAAAAACAGCCTAGATATTAATAGAACAACCTTTGGAGTAACTGACCCTTTGCCGATCCAGTTAACAGCAACAGAAGCAATTGGAAAAAATAAAGGTGGTAGGCCTATAACTAAACCTGAAAGTGTTCGTGCTAATTTTTACATCAGCAAACGAATTAAAGATATGTTACACAAAGGATATAAGAGAGAAGATTTTGATAGTCAATCTGAATTTTTAGAAAACATACTAGAAAATTATTTTAAAGATAAATCTTATTATATACCTTAATTTTTTGCGTTATTAACTTAATAAACACATATTATGTTGTTAACTTATTTTGCGTTTATTAAGTTAAGCGCGTTTTATCTCAAAAAATAAAAAACAGAAAAGAAAAAAGAACTAATTATGGTAGGAGACATATTGTCTAGAAGATGATCGATTGGTGAAAGTTAATATATATTTAAAATATATATTAATCTCTTAATCATAATTGAATAACAGCTACACAAAATTTCATAACGCAAATTCTTGCTTTGGCAATTTTGCTATAAATATATGTCAATAAATAATTACCTAGAAATGTTTAAAATATAAACTCTCACTTCAATAACAAACAATTCTAATAATTTTTTTCGTGTTAAAAACATAAATTAAGTAAATAACGCAACTTAAATAAATAACATAATTAACGTTATTAACATAATTGAAGTTATTAACGTAAATAACATTAATAATTATTTAGAAAATATATTATCTTATTTAAAAATATTTTTTTCTAATTCACCAATTTTGAGCTCATAATGTGCTTTAAGCTCAGCAATGTCCTTATAAGCTTGGGTAAGTTGTCCTTTAAGAAAAGCCACCTGACTCATCAGAGATTCAATAGTAGGGTCAGGGGTAGGCCAGGGCACCAATTCGTCATTTTTACGCGCCTGTGAAGCATAACCACGACAAGTAGAGGAGCAGTACTGCGCTTGAGAACGGGAAGCAAAGAACTCAGTACCGCACCAGCTGCATTGTTTATCAAACACTTTAGCATTAGGTTTAAAGTGCGCACGATTAAATTTAGGCATAGAAGGAAAATACAAGGAAATTATTGTATACATTATTTAAACGCTATAATAACGTTTTTATGCTACATATACAAGCATAATTTAAAATCAGTATTTTCTTTGTCTATACTCCTTTTTACCTTGGCTCCCTTTTTCTTATTTATAGTAAATAGGGGAGAGGGGGTATCGGCTCTTTATACCTTTAATATAAATTCGCTAACCTAAACACCACTGTTCAAACTAAATTTTATGAAACACTCTACTAGATTTCTCTTTTTGCTTTCCTCCCTTCTCGTTTTGTTTACTTTCTGTTTGCACTCGTACTCAGAGGCTACCCATAGCCATGAGCATAGTGCTACGTGCACTGGTAGCAAAACCTGTAAAGCTTGCAAGAACTGCAAATATTGTAAACATTGTGCTAAAGATGGAGGGTCTTGGGGGGGGTGTAAATAGTTATTTATTTGTTTTTACCATATACCTACACCTCCTTTGTGATTCACTATAGATTTGACTTTTCCCATAAGGTAGTGGCAATTTTTTATAAAAATAGAGCAATTCTTTAGCTTTCCATAATGCATCAATTAATTATCACAAAGTATATTAATAATAGGGGAGGGGATAATTTTTTTCATTCCCATTTTTAGACACTATTTGCTAGGGCATCCGGTTATATTTCAATATCAACTAAATTCAGGCCGCACGGATTATAATGATTTTCCTGGACAATGAGTCCCTTCTCTTGAACGATTTGAATGTCATCAAGGTGTATAGGCGTGGAACTCTCATTTATGACTATCACTTACAAATAGTTATCTTCTACGGCGAGTTCCACTGATAGCTTGTGTCATCCGCTGAAGGAGGACTTAGGGGAGTATCGCCGCAAAAAGATAGTAAAGGAACTCATTGAGGCGTTTCTGTTTAAAACTGAACTGAAACAAAAAATATCTCACTGATAAGTAGATTGAATAACAAAGCCCTGACTTTCGCAGGGCTTTGTTATTCAATAATTGATTACCTCTACTTTCTTCAAAGGCACTTTAAATACCTTTTTCAGGAACAAACAATTATTTATTTTTTTTATAGTTTTTGACTAAACTATCAGCTTTTACTATAGTCATTTCACATTTGTTATTTTTATACCAATTCTTCCATTTTTTTAAGTCTTCTTCTAATGATTTACTATCTCTGTATCCAAACACATCTCCCCAATAGATTTGGCTTTTGATTCCTGTAACGCTCTCTAAAAAATAGATTACTTTTATCTTATCAGTTGTTTGATAAATTAAATCTCCCTCTGTTTCTGTAGATACTAAAAAGTTTATATTTTCATCAAATCGCTTTTTAAATTCTGTATCAATTTCACAATTGTATCTTTTATTGCAAGATACCAGGATCAAAATAAAAAATATTAACCTTTTCATATACATTATTTTCTTGGAAGTGCTTTAGGTTTTAATTGTTCTACTTTTATTACAGGTCGAAATCCCCAATAAATATTTACTCTAGTTGTAGTGCCATTTTTTTCACTAAATAGTTGTATGTCCTGGCCTGGTGGAGATTGCTGTTTTCCTAGTCTAGTGTTGCCATTTACAGCACTTTCAGCGCTCGAAGCAGCACCATGATCTCTGTCATAATCTTCATTGCCTGCTTTCGATTTTCCATATTGTTCAATGGCTTCATGAATCAATTTGCCTTGCTGAGTTGCTCCAACAGGTTGACTATAATCAGTACCTTCTCCACCCTCGTTGAATTGTAGGAGATCAGCAATATCCACTTCACCTGTTTCATAATTACCTGTAATTACACCTTGCTCGCCTGAGACTAAAGTATGAGTCACATTAACATCAGCATCATTCGCTACTTTGGAAAAGTTATCATAGAAGGCTTGTTGTTCTTCAGTCATCTTGCCCTCTTTACCTGTAGCAGTTAATATTACATTGCCATTCTTATTAGTGGATGCAGTATAAAAACCAGCCAGCCCTTTATTAGCAACCCCTAAATATGCATTTATATAGCTCTGCTTACCAGTTAGTCCTAAGGAATCTCCATTTATATCAATAAAATTGATTGGGTTATTTGCACCATATTGATATGGAGTCATAGGGTCATACTTTTCTGCGAATCTATCAATAGAATGGAAACGTCCAATTTGTGGATCATAATTACGTTGTCCATAATCATTCCAATTCAATCCAAACTCTTCTTGCTTTTCTTTGCCATTATACTGAAACTTATCATCCGGTGCACCGTGCTTCTCGATACCGCTTAAATTCAGGCCGAACGGAGAGAAGTGGTTTTGGATTAAAAAATAAAGGCCAGTTTCAAACTGGCCTTTAACTGGTGTAGTCAATAAAAATATTGAATAATTTAATATCAGTATTGTATATAAATCATCTTACATTCCTAACTTTCCCAAGGAGTGAATTATTTAACTTTCAATTCAAAAGTAAAATAAGCAAAACTTTCAGATATGCTCTTTCCACCATTGGGGTTCTTTGTTTCTTTCCAATCTCTGATTACACCTCTAATAATATTTTTTTCTGTTTTTTTTAAATTATATAAATAAGTTGTCTCTAGAGTGTTACTATAAAGCGTATCCTGTTGACCTCCCAAGTAATGGTAATTTTCATCTAAGCTTCCCAAGTAAACAGTAATTTTTTCATGATCTGCGCCATTTAACTTAATTTTTAAAAGATAAGTGTCTGAATTTGAAACCTTGCTTGATTCTATGTCAACATCATGATAAACATTAGCCACAGTGCCATCCTTATTAAATTCCTTATACCAGAGAATACCATAAGTAGTATCTACTCTTCCCCAATAGTAAATATGTTTCAATTCTCCAGTTTCATAATATTCAATAGCTTTACCGTTTTTGTAACCATATAGGTATGGCGTTTTACCTTCAATGTTTCCATTGGAATAAAAATATCTTAAGGTATCTTCTATTTTTCCCATGACACTTTTATAGGTCTGCTTTATCTGATTATTATCATAATATGATTTAAAAATCCCGTTTAGTTTACCTTTATGCCATTCTTTTTCCTCTATTAATTTCCCTTTATTGTTATAAGTATAACTTTTGCCTTCTAATAAACCATTTTTAAACTGGCCCTTAAACTTTAAAATGCCGTTAGCATGATATTCTTTATATATACCATTTAATACACCATTAATTTCTTCACTCTCATACTTAAGAGCTCCATTAGGATAATATCCTTTGTGCTTTTTATCGCTATCACACGCGTATATAACCATCAAAAAGAAAATACTAGTTATGTAAATTATTGATTTTTTCATCTCACTCTTAATGTGTCAATTTTATCTTTATTTGTTCCTGTACTTCCAGGTAAACCAATACTTCTAGAAGTTTCAACTAAGCTATCACCTGACTGTACGACTTTTACGGTTATGACTCTTCCAGTTGTATTACTTGTAGCTTGTTCTCCAGATGAAGAAGGAGAACTATTAGAAATATTCTCTATTATCTTCGCACCAGCATCTGCAGAATTAGCTGTATGGTTAGCACCTTCACCCACTTTTTCCATTTTTTCAACTACGTTTTTGAACAATGCTTCAGGTCGTAAAGGTATTTTCAAATTAGGTAAGCCGGCTGTCTGAGGACCACTAATAGTACTAAAAGGTGTTAAATCTATGGGGGCTTCTGACTTCTCACTTGCTCTTAATCCTGAGTTGTCCGGAGCAGTGTTTCCATCCATAGTCATGGGGCTTCCAACGGGAATTTCACCATTTATCTCTTGATTACCTGCTTCATTGCCTTTTGAAAAAATTCCATCTAAAAATTCGCCTACAGCTTTGCCCGTAGAATTGATCCCATCACCTACTTTACTTGGTAATGATTTTATTTCATTTTCTATAGCATAATACTCATTCTCTACTAGAGATAAGATATTCCCTCCGCAGCAATTATTTGGCATCATGCCATCTGGATCTGTGAAACGGATGGGATTATCAAAGGCATAATTATAGGGTGAATGCCTACGCATCAAATCAGTGGCTGGATCTACGGCATGCCACCTACCTAGTTGCGGATCATAGTACCTAGCTCCATAGTCATTCCAGTTTAGCCCAAATTCTTCCTGCTTCTCTTTACCATTGTATTGGAACATATCATCCGGCTGTCCTTGCTTCTCAATGCCGGCTAAATTCAGTCCGTACGGATCATAATGATTTTCCTGCACAATGAGTCCTTTCTCTTGAACGATCTCAATGTCATCAAAGTATACAGGCTGCTCACTCTCATTGGCCACCATCACTTGCAGATAGCCATCCTCTTTGGCTGTAAAACTAAAGCTTAGCTCTTGCCATCCGCCCCCTGGATATTTAGCGGCAGAGGTAATCAGTTTTGCCTCTGTTTCTAGGGCATTCTCTTTCTCGTCATAGGCAATATACTTTAAATAGGCATTGGGTACAAGCACTTCTTGCTGGGAAGGGGCTGAAGCCAGATTAAAGCCTACCCCTATGCGCAACAGGCTGATTGTTTTTTCATTCTCTTGCCCGCCGCTGTTTGGTGCTGTTGCTGCATAAATATGTAAGGGATTATTTTTGGTCTGATCGGCTACATCGTTTTTATATAAACCATAGGCTTTGGCCGTGATCTTATCGCCTCTGCTTACTTTCAAAGTTTTCCAGGGACCTAGTACTTTGGCTGAATTCAGCCTAGAGGAATTCGAGCCACTGCTTGAAGTTCCATCATTAGCAAGCGTTGTGGAGACATTGGAGAATTCTAAGTTTTCTTCTAAGGTGCGTAAGCTTTCCATGGTAGCTAAATATGAATCCTTGGCTCCTTCTCTAAAAGACATGCGCAAGTTGCCCAAGTGATCTTTATAGCTATATTCATAGGCAAAGCGAGCAGAAGCGGTAAGGCCCGGGGCAAGGGCTCTACCTTCGGCTGTGCGAATATATTGCATCTGCGATCCTTCTACTTTATCCTCATAATAGAACTTACCTAAATAATTAGTGACTTTGGTAATTGCATTGCCGGTATAGACTTCTGTTTTGAGCTTTCTTCCAGAAGCATCATAGGTGTAGAGCAAGTAATTGCCAGAAGCGAAATTGATCCGGGAAGGCAGGTTCAAATGATTGTAATAGATATAGGAAATACCTTTGTTTTTATCTTCTTCCAGATTCCCAGATTCATCATAGATATACTCCTGATTGCTAGCTGTTGAAACATCTTTAAAGTCATCCATCATTGACTGAGCAGCTCCTCCATCAGAAACAGCTTGTAAACGATTGCCTAGCTTTCCATTCACTGAATACGTATAGTCTAGGTAGGAATAGCTTAATTGATCAATGAGGCCATAATTGCCTTTGGATAGATAGCCATAGCGGTTCATCGATAGGATATTGCCATTCTTATCATATTCCATGCCTCCATCAGCACTTGCTCCTCCTAAGGAATAGGTTTCAGCGGCATCCACGGGCATCGTGGCACCAGTAGTAACCTTGCTGTATTGGGCTTTAGTAAGTCTGTTTAAGGCATCATAGTCGTAGACGTATCCTCGTTTCACGTTATCCGTGGCTGATTTCCAGTGCATGGAGGTGATATTGCCATCCTGCTGCCTATCTGTATCATCTTCATCGCCTCTTGAATAGTTTAATTGCAAGGCAAACAATTTTTGTGAAGCTACTGGTTGCGCTGTATTGGCAAGGGTTGCCTCTATATCATTGATCTTTGTCATCCACCCACGGATGTTGTAGTGGTAATCTACTTCCTGCAGATCGGCCCGGCCCAGCATCTTTTTATCTGTCTCGCCTAGCTCATTGTAGGTGATCTTAGATAGGCGCTCTTCTGTTTCCTCGTTCACCCGCTGATGCATCTCTAATACTCTGCCTGCATGATCATATACTGGCCGCTCCCGAACAACGATTTTTGCTCTGGTGGCATCCTCTGGGTTCTCATGCCTGGTGACCGTCTCCAAGGCTTTGCCTGCAAAGTCATAGCGGGTATTAACAAAATCTTTGCCACCCGTATGATTGTCAGCTACACCACCAATGACTCTGCCCCATTTATCATAGTAGCTTACTGAATATAACCACTGCACCGGGGTTTTATATAATACTTTTACTTTGCCTCCAGTAGCTTTGCCTTTGGTCTTATCAGATTCTAGTGCATTAAAAGCCGTTAATGGATTGTTATTGGAATCAATGGGTCTATGATAGTCAAAGTCATCCTCATTATCTGGCAGAAAATCATAGCCATCATAATAATTTACTGATAGCACTTCCAACTTAGATACATCTGCCGGAAAAGCGCTGTTGGTATAGCCTTCGAGGTTGCCTGCTACCACACTTATCTGCTCAAATAATTCATGATCATCACTTGTGGCAGGTGTCAGCACCCCTTCATACACTTTTACGGCTTGTTGCATATCTTCTCTTGAAAGTCCGGCACCCCCTTTAAATAAGCCTGTCATCACCACCCTTCCAAACGCATCATATTTGGTAAAGCTCCATTCTCCGGCAGCCTGCAGAGTTGTGCCATCTGGCTGCTTATAGCCTACCCGCTGCCTTCCGTCCTGCGTTAAGATCAGCTCATCTCTTGAGTTATAAACCATATACACCGGATCTGCCCCTGGTACGCGTTTTTCAATCATGCGCCCCCGCTCATCATAGAGGTAAGCAAAACACCACCGCTTGACAAAATCATCACTATAAGAAATCAGGTAATTGCCTGTAGAAGCTAACTCGGCTACGCCCATAGGAGGAATCACAAAGCGCAAATAGCCAAAAGAATCGTAGATGTAGTGTGTCTCGGCAAAAGAAAGAGGCTCTCCATTCTTGCTATCCTGCACCTTTTTAGCCACTATCCGGCCTTCTTTGTCTTTATACTCTATTACTATATGTCGGTTTTCATCTTCTGTTTCAGTGACAAAAAGTTCTCCCTCTCCATTGTTAAAGGCATAATGGCCTAGATAAGCATCTGTAACATTGCTTTTGGCGTAGGGATCTATAACACCTACTGTGTTTTCATTATCAAAGAAGTATTCCCACCGTCTGATTTCGCGTTCCGTATTAGTGCGCTGTTTTACTTTCAGGGTGTTACCGAGGGAATGGCCGGTTTCATCTAGCGGTTGATAGTGATTTCCTGGCGCACCCTGTTCGAGTATCCGGTTAAGCGGAGAAGGCTCAAAAACAGCTTTTGCATAGGGCTTGGTATCGCTTACTCTGTTGGTAGAGGACCCATTATTGTAAAAGTTGTATTGATCACTAGACAGATAATAATTATTATTGCCAGTAGGAATAGGTCCTTTCAGCGCATTGCCTTGATAAAAGCCGGTAACCCCACCTGTATAAGGTAAATATTTATTTTCCTCCCTACCAAAGGCATCATATTCGATGGCTTGCACTATATCATATTTTTCAGCTGAGCCACGGGTGGTTACCTGTTGCATGGGTCTGCCTAAGCCATCAAAATAAGTGGTCTGCTGATGCAGTTCTGGCAAAGAAAGAGAAGTAATGTCAATAAGTTCCTTCTTTCCTTTCACTAAAATCGTATTGGTGGTAATGTAGTTGTAATTGTTACTAGCAGGATCAGGCGTGGTAGAAACAAGGGCATCTTTTGGCAATACAGTCACGACAACTTCTTTCACTTCTTCTCCGCCTTTGCCATCCGGGCAGGATACCCTGTAGGTATACGTACTAGCAGCCGAAGGCGATATCTCTAAGCTGTTGCCTTGCGCAAGCACATTGCCTTGAGCATCTTTCCATGTAAGGGTACGTGGCTGATAGAACATTTCCAAAGTAGAAGGTACCCTACTGGCATTATTGAACAAAGTGCCATGAAGCGGTGTTTCTCCTAAAGCTTTCATAGATAGATCTGTGACTAAGGCTTTATCTAGAATCTCATCAAAACGGTAGTAGGCGGATAGCCCTATTACTGTAGCAGGATCTATCGTCTTATTTCGATCCTGATTGATTTCTTGGACTGTTCTTGCCTTATTCCATACCCTGAGCTCTTCTACCATTCCTTGAAAATAGCCATAAGAAGAGCCTCCCACATTGGCTGACGGATGAATGATTTTATTACTTTTTAATCCATCTTTTTTCCATTCTCCATTTATATACAATTTAGGCAACCCATTGCTATAGACAATAGCAATATGGGTCCATCCACTAATGGTTCCCTTCCAGACTAGTACCGCTGGTAGATAACCTCCGGCATGTTCATACACATTTACCCCATTGGTGCCTACTGAAAAACCCGCACCGGCGTGTCCTGTTCCCCAGGTTTCTCCAATAGCAGGAAAGACCACATAGCGCTGTGGCCCGCTTACGCCTGCTGTCCCTGTAATACTTTCTGCATCGGCTTGATCATGGGTAGCCTGAGGATATACCCAAGCTTCCATAGTGAAATTGTTTGTAAGGGAAGCATACGGAGTACTAGAGATGCTGACAAACGCATTTATACCATCTAAAGATAAGGCACTTCCCCGCCTAGGCTCTGCACTAGCTGATAAGGTCGTTTTCTCGCCTACATAAAAGGAGGTATTGGCTGAGGCTGTCAGGCCGGATGCTTCTTCTGGTAAGGAAGCAAAAGGAATGATCTCTCCTTCAAAGCTCTTGCCAGCAGGCACTGAAAGGCCATTATAGATGCGAATGCTTCTTGAAGCTTTGGCGGGCTGCTCATAGCTGTTTAAATACAGATCTTCTAAGACCCCTTGTGCAGCAAGAGGTTGAGCAAATACGCACAGCCCAAAAAGAACATGTAAAAGGAATACGGAGAGCTTATACATCCACCGCTCCTGCCTACACTTGACGAAAGGCATTAGAGTCGGAAACATAGAAGTATGTATAGAGGTAGAGCACATAAAAGAGGATAAGATTAATCGTTAGTTTCGTAGGTATAATTTTGTGGGTACTTTTAGGGGTAGTTTTTGGGCAGCTAATAGGCAATCAAGTCGGCATTTTGGGAAGAAAGGTTGATTGCCCCTGACGAAGCTGTGTTGAAAATAAAAACTTTGCCTTTGAATGTATTGCCACCTGTAGAAATATTGTTTCCGGCAGACGTCTTGGTGAAGCGGGTTTGTTGATTAAATGTGGCACCATTCAAATACAGATGGGGCGCAGTTACTGTAAGCTCCCCTTCAAACAGGCTCCTTGGACCAAGGGTCAGGGCAGCTGTACCCAAATAAGGGAGAATAAGCGAAAAAGGGGCACTACCCTTCTGAGTAAAGCCATGGAGCTTGATTAGGCCACTAGATACGCCAGCTAACGATAAACTCTTTCCTTGAGCTAATGTTGCAGCGCCGTTGCTTTCTCCTGTTGTGATGCCTCCTGTACTGCCAGCTGTGATAGTAAAGAATACATTGCCATTAAATTGATGGCCACTGCTCCAAAGAGCAATCGTAGTTAAGGCACTTCCATGATGAGTAATGGATAAATCTCCATGGTAGATATCAGCGATGTTCTGTCCGATATTCATCGGGTAGCCGCCTATATTTTTAATTATTGTCTCTCCATGAAACACATTACCTCCTTGTGAGTTAGCACTGTAGCCAATATTCCCCCCTATTTTTTCAAAAACAGCCTTTTTATAATAGATAGATCCATCTAGCATGATGTGCGGGGCTTTGATAGATACTTCTCCATAAAAAACGGTATTGGTTGCCATTTGTACTAACGGATCGGCTCCACTTACTTTGGCAATATCCAGGGTAAATGGAACAGAAGTATTTTGATATGTAAAGTTTCTAAAATATATTCTTCGATTCAGATGGCTCCCATGATGAAAGGTGGCATTACTTGTAAGAATCGTTTTACCTCCTGAGGCGCCAAAATCTATCCCACTAGTTAGTTCATTGTGTATGCTAAGAGATTTATCAATAGTAACTGTTCCAAGCGGCGCCATCAGGGTTGTCGCAGTCTTGTTATAGACAAATACAGGCCCTAAAAAGGTTATATTGGCACTTTCACTATTGCCTATTCTTGTAGAATTAGTGGATTGCTGATAAATGACAACCGTGTCTTTGAAGGTGATCCCCCCCATCAAGCCTATATCCATGGTACCTTGATAGGTGTTTTTAAACTCTACTTTTTTTTCAAAGATAGCATTCCCTCCCCGTGCGATACTGAAAGGACCAGTGCCCTCATTAATAAAAGTAGCTTTGTCTTTGAAGGTTTCATATCCCCCATGGGCATGGTTAAACCCATACCACGTTCTACTCCATTTATAGGTAACAGGGCCATAGTAGGTATTTGCGCCGGCGATGCCTCCTATGCCTTCTGGGGAAATATCAATCGTGATGGCTCCATCCCTAAAGGAACAACCTTGGATATTATCTACTTTAGGTGTATGGATCTTCCCTCCATTGCTAAAAACAGTAGCTCCTATAAAGTTAATAGACCCTGAGGAGAGTGTATGAGAGGCAAGAGAAATACTGCTGTTTATATTAAGGGTAAGTCTGGCTATGGAAGTATTTGTGGAAAGCTGAGGACAAACGCTACAAGCATTGACAACTACCTCACTTGTGGTAGTGGGCACAATGCCTCCTTGCCAATTGGCTCCATTATTCCAGTCAGTGTTTTGAGGCGTAGAATTCCAAGTGTAGGTAGGCGATTGGCTATGAGCAGCAAAAAAGGCTAGCGTAAACAGGATGGTTAGATATACTAGATGATCTTTCATAAGTGAAAAGATTTTCAGAATGTTTCTTTGATGAATAATTGTATTTGAAGGTTTTGATGCATGCATTTCTATGTCTGCATTGCGCCGTTTAGCTTAAAAAGTCAGGCGCAATATAGGTGCCTGCCACTAGTAATGGAGGCAACAAATGGAGAGTAGTCTATGGCAGCAGCTACATAGCACGTTTTTTAAGATAGATATTGCCATTGATAGCTCTTAACTTGATTAGGCATGTACCCGTGCCTATTTTTTTATAAACCTGTGTTTGATAATAGGCTATCTCATTACTAGTATTTTTGACAGCTTTGGCTGAGCTATCGCCCAGATCAAACTCACTTTCAAGAATGTAGTTCCCTTTATGTTGATTGGTCTGCTGCTGGTCAATCATAAAGGTAGCCGAAAGGGTGGCCGGCAAATAAAGGGTAATATCTCCTCCTTCGGCAACTAATTCAATTTGCTCAGTAGTACTCTGTAAATTCCCGGTGTAGGTAGCTAGGATACTTCCCTTGCTGCTTGTTGCCTTTACGCTGCCCTCCGCTTTGAGCGCTATATTTCCTTCCAACACTTGCGCTACCAGAGAATCCTTTGCCTGCAGGATCTCTAAATTTGCGTTTGTGGTAGAAAGCCAAGCGCCATAGGGAGCTTCAATAATCAGTTCTTCTCCTTGTACAGCAAGGAAAAGAGGCTTTTTGGTTCTTTTTTTATAATAGTTACTAGTCACCTTTCTAGTTACTTTCCCAGCATAGGTAAACCCATATAGCCTTGGATCAGCATCTTCAAGCAGAATATTGCCGGCACGTGTAGCTATGTTCCCTGCGCCCTCTACCTCTTTTAAGTGTATATCTCCTTTGGCTGTAAAGATCTCTACATTGCCTGCTAGGTTTTCTATGCTGATATTTCCTCCCTCCATGACCCCTTTGATGTGGCCCTGTAAACCACTTACTCTAAGCGCTCCATTCATTTTATGCAGTAACAGGTCCTGATTTTTAGGTGCCTCTATGCGAAGGCTTTGATGAGAAGGATACTTTTTATCTTCTCTAGAAATAAGTGCTGTTCCTTGCTCGGTAGTCCGCACATGAACAAGGCTATCTTTGCCGTTCATAGGCGGCTGAAAAGAAAACTTTGTTGCCAGTGTATTGCCGGTAATGGATACATCACCGGTAGTAGATAGATTTAGCTCTAGGAGCTTTTTCTTTGAGAGGGTATCTGAACGCATCGGGGCTGCTTTGAGCGGAAGAAACAAGGAGGAAAAAAAAGCAACACTCAACAGCAAAAGAATAGAAAGGAAACAGCGATAAGGTAAGGGGTAAACCATAAAGGTGTATAGAGGAAAAGGCATAGATATAGGAAATAAAGAGAATAGAAAGATAACGTGTAGAATAGCAAGACTTGCCCGGAAGGCAGGTTGCTTGCTGCTTATAGCTGTAGTTTAACCATCGTGCCAAGTAAGCTAGTGCGGAGTTTGTCTTTTTCTGCCTGCGGCAAATGGTCTGTCTGTAATTTTAGCGTAGAGAGCTTTTTGAGTGATGACAGTTCGGTAGGCAAACTTTGCAAAGGATTGCCCCACAGGTCTAGTGATTGCAGGTTCTCAAGCTTGCCAATGCCTGGAGGAATTGATGTTAGTTTATTTCCGTACAAGCTCAATTCTTTGAGTTGCTGTAGGCCTGAGAGCTCTTCAGGTAAAGCTTCCAAGCGGTTACCCCATAGATTCAGCGATTCTAGCCTTGAAAGCATTCCAATGCCTAGAGGCAATGAGGAAAGCTCATTTTTGGCCAGCTGTAGATTTTCAAGTAAGGCAAGATCTTTAATGCTTTCTGGTAACAGGGTTAAGCGGTTGCTTGACAGATTTAATGCTTTCAGCAGAGGCAGTTTGCCAATGCCATCTGGCAAGGAAGCTAAAGTGTTATTGTAGAGATTAAGCTGAGAAAGTTTCTCTAGACCCTCAATGCTCTCTGGCAGCAAGGTGAGTTTGTTGGAGGCTACATGCAGGGATTGTAACTGCTGTAACTCACCTAGTCCTTCTGGCAATAGAGTTAAGCTATTCGCTGATAGATCCAGGTGCTGCAGTGAGAGCAATTGTCCAATATTTTGAGGAAGCGAGGTGAGCTTATTAGAAGAAAGCACAAGGCTCTTTAGTGAAGTAAGGCTGATAAGCTCTTCCGGAAGTCCTTGAATAGCATTCAGGGAGGCATCCAGTTTCTCTAGATGGGCAAACTTTCCAATGCTTGCAGGGAGGGTTGAGAAATGGTTATTGGAAAGATTCAGCTCTGTGAGTTTTTCAAGGCCTGAAAGTTCCTCAGGTAACCCGGAGAGTGTATTGTTGGAAAGATCCAGTGCCTGCAGATTGGTAAGCCCGGCAACTTCTCTAGGAAGTGTACTTATACCACGCAAGGAAAGGCGAAAGACATCTTTCGGATGCTTCATGGCCTGCTCTAAGCTTTGCACGATAGGCGTCACTTTCAGTTCTTGTTGACTTAAAGGTTCTTTGAGAAAATTTCCTCTCAGCTGCAGGTCTTGCAAGATAGCCTCCTCCCCAATAGAGCGTTTTTTGATCTCTTCGGGAATCAGCCTAAGGCGGTTGTAGGTAAGGGTTAAGGTATGGAGCTTAGAAAGCCTTGCCAAGTTTTGTGGCAGCTCAGAAAGCAGGTTATGATCAGCTTTGAGCACTTTTAGGTGGGACAGCCTATCCATTCCTTGTGGCAGAGCCGTTAGCTGATTATGCTGCAAGTGTAGTTCCTCTAGCTGCTTAAGTTCGGTAATGGATTGGGGTAAGGCAGCGAGTGTATTGCCACTCACATCCAGCACTTGCAGTCTTTTCAGCTTTGTAATTTCTTTAGGCAATACCACTATGCCAGACAGCTTGAGTTTGTATACTTTTCTGGGTTGTTTGAGAGCCTCAGAAAGGCTTGTAAACGTAGGATGTTTGGCTAGTTCTTCTTTGGAAAGTAGGCCCTCTTGAGCCTGTAAGGCTGAGCAGGCAATAAGCAAGAGCAGGAAGAACAAGAAACTTGTTCTATAGTATATAGATTGTGTCATTAGTGAGATACAGACAATAAATTGCTAAATATGAATGATGCTTTCGCTAAGCTTACTGCTTATAGTGGTAGACCAAATGCTTGACAATGTTTCCATCTTGATCTTTAATGAGTTTTAATCTACCAAAAGCATCATATTGATGATATTGTACAACACCATTTGGATCAATGATAGCATCTGATCCCCATCCTGGTTTATAGGTATAGCTTGTAATAAAAGCGCTTTTAGGATAGATTCGAATATTATCTAGGCGGGAGCCGGAGGTAGTTATAGCATTTTGATAGGGCACCCCAATTACTGCTTTCCATTGATTATCTTGGTAATACCAATAGTCCATCAGATAGGTCTTTGTACTAGTTGGTGTAAAACCAATGTCAAAGGCTCCCTGATTCCAGTAGCAGCTGCCAGTATGAGCGGCAGCCTCATTGGCTGTCGCTCCTGTGTACTGTTCAAAGTCCTGAACATAAATCTCGGTGTGATGAGCATTCTTAATTTGAGCGATAGGCAAGGAGTAATTATATCCCCATAAGAAAGAATTTTCAAATCCTTCATTCTTTTTCTCGTAAGTAGCTATATTTCCCTCATGTGTATAATGAATGGTACTTTCGCGAGAATATTTTAAATCATCTGGCTTTTCATTTCCTTGAGAAGGAGTAAATTCCGTTACGTCTAACGGTTTGTTAATATTAAGTAAGTATTGTCCTGTAGGAAGAGCTAGATTATTATAGACATTAAACACAGCATTGATTAATTGAAACTGATGCATGTCCGGTGTATATGTGGGATTTGCGATTATGGCTTCTGTAATTTGATCAGATGTAGACTTCCAAACCTGTTTTTCGATCAGGGCAGCAGAAACCTTTAAGGCCGCTAAGTTACCAGCCATACTTCCGGGAAAATGATTGGGATACTTGTTTTGTGTATAGACAATCTGCTTATTACTATCAATTGAGAATATTTTAGTAGGTAAATAAGTAGTAGCATCGTACTGATAATAAGTAGCAGTAGTATATCGGTTGCCCTCACGAAATTGAGTTTGATGAGTAGAATTTAATACTACTTGCTCTGACTGATCATAACTGGTAGAATACACCAAATAAGAAGAAGGGGTCTCTGTACAGGCTGGGCAAAAGGCTTCTTTTGCAGCGCCTACTTGTGCTCCATGAACTTTTGATAAATTGGTAAAAGTATAGTTATTGACAACTTCTTGTACAGGGATATAGGCATTATCTTTCCATTCATATTCAGTTTGATTGAGCAAAAGTCCATTCTTATAATCAAAACTGGCACTGTAGATAAAAGGATAGCCATCCACTACTAAATCCTTATAGTTTGAATACGTACTGACAGATTTACCCATTTTTCTGTTTCCCTGGCTATCTTCTGAATAGACAGATACCCGGTCATAGCCTACGTAGCTTCCTTTCGTAGTTCCTAAGGAGACGTTAGAAGTAGCTGTTCGAACTATATATGAAGAAGAACCTGTTATATTACATATAAGAGTAGTTTCCCCAGTGCCGGAATAAGCGCCAGTTTCTACTGCAGAAGTGTAAGCATACCTAGGATAGGACATGATCTTTCCACTGGACACGCCTGTTTCATTTGTATAATCGAATGTGTTGATCAAAGCATTAGAAACACCATCAAAGGCGGTGGTTTTCTTGATACGTAAGCCTCCTGCTAAGGCCTCAGTAATAGTTTCTTTCTCTTCATAAGTTGCTTTCACAGAAGCTACTTGACCGGCAAAACTTAAATTCTCATCTGAAATTAAAGTTACTGACAGCGTATAGGTACCAGGGTCTGCAGTAATTCGGGATCCATTAATAGTATGAGCTGTTATATTAAGCTTTACACCATTGCGTTTTATGCTATAATTACAGTTAATACTTTGGTTGTTACAAGGCATACTAACATCAATAATAAGGGTTCGCTGCTCAGAGATGGTGAAAGTTTTTGTATCAGTGACAGATGCATCTAATTTTCCAACAACTCTTGCTTCATTAGGAACGAGAGTTATTTTCACAGGCGTTTCTACATTAGAGTAGGTATGCAATTCATATGTGTAGTCTGTATAACCAGAGGTAGGATAGGTGATTCTTTTTAAAGTTCCTGCTTGAGCATGGGCTAGGCTAGGCTCTCTGTTTGCTCCGGGGAGATTGGTAGAGCCGTACACCATCTGGGGGACTAATACCGTATTCCCTTTCCCATTAAAATATCCCCAATGATCCCTATCAAAGGAAAGCCTTCCAGGCAAATTGAATAGATTATTATAATCAAACTTATAACCAGGTTCTAAATAGTTGTTTGAATCATCTTTTTCTTTCAAAGCATCCAGCATCATATAGCCTGTAGCGCCTCCTGTGAAGGAATGAAATAAATCGTAGCCTTTGATAAATTGGTCTTTATATTTTACCTCAATAGATTTAAGTCGATGTCCACCTTCCAGATCTAAGCGTTCTGTAGTTAAATCTCTTTTCAACTCCAGGGAATAACCCGTGTTAGTGGTAATTTTTGCTAATTTAGATTCAAAAACAGTATAAGTATTATAGCATGGGTAGTAGCCTGTTTTAACAGGAGCATTACCAGCTATTTTGGTTCTATTTGTTTGGGAGGCAAATACAGTGTATTTTACTTCTTCCATTTCATATTCAAAATCGATGCGATCTTTTCCTGAAGCTGACACTATGCTGATGAGTTGCCAAGTAGAAGGGTAATTTACATCAGCTAGAGAAGGCTGTGTTTGACAACTTCTTTTAACATTATTGATGCCACTTATCTTAAAAGTATAGGTAACACCTATTTCATCTTTGATAATCCAGCCTCCATGTGTTTCGGATCCATTATTATAAAAGTGTGTTTTAATAATAGTAAGATTTTGTTTGGGAATGAGAATAGGCTCTTTATCATGAGAGAATACGATTCTGCCGGCATATCCATTAAAATTAAAAAACCAGCTATCAGGCTGCAGATCATATTGTCCGGTTGATAGATATTCATACCGCTCGTTGTCCTGATCTAAATTTGTACATTTGATTGAATTTCCATTAAAAGGGCCGCTGCTTGAAAAAAGATTCTGCACTTCTTGGGTAAAATAGCCTAATCCATCCTCGTCTGCTACACCTCGAATAGAGCGGCTTACAATACCGCCAGCATGTAAAGACCAGCCGGTTCCTACAAAGGATGAGATATCTTCTACCTTGATACCCGAACTATTATAACTTAAGGAGATAGGAACTTGTAAGGAGCCACTTTTTAGGGTGTAGATAGGAAGATTTATATTGGCTGACCCAGTATATAGACTCACAGGCGCATCCACAAACTTACCTAATGAACTTGCCTCTGGCCCAGGCGGAATAACATCAAAGTTCATGGCGTCTACTTGGGCTAACAGATAGTGACCCATGAAAGTGAAAAAGTAAAGAAGAAGAGCGGATTTTCTTACAAAAAGAAGCATGAGTCTATAAGGTTGAATCAAAAGCATGTATGGTATAAGTGCACAGTTAGACAGAACGATTCCGTCTTTTATCAATGAATGAAAAAGTTAATGGCTACAAGAAATGTATGATAGAAAGCTAGGCCAATAAAAAGGTATAAAAACCCGCTTTAAGCTGTAAAATAAAGAGGAATTGATAAGCTTTTGGCCTTGAACAGAAGTAAAAGTTCAATTCATGATAGATTTGTTTAGGGTTTGAAGAATATTATTGCATATACAGGCATCACTAGCTAATAATCTCTTAACTAGAAGCGTAGTTTTTTATTCCTATTAAATTAATAGCATGTTGATCGCTTTCTCAATGAGAAGATAGCATATTGTAAAAAATAGAATTGTTTCTTTCTTTTTTTGAAGGAAGTTTCAAGCGTAAATTAGGTGATCTGAATAGGTTGGTTTGTGAGGAAAAGAAGTCTGCCAAAGCAGCTTTCTTTTAATTGCTCTAGCAAAAAGCCTTTTTCTTACTTGTAGCTAGAGGTTTTAGGTTTGTAATTATTAACTAGAATCTATAAAAACATGTCAAAGGTAATAGAAGCTTTTATTCCTGTCAATACCTGGAACTAGGTATATGAGTGTTATAATTTATATAAAAATATATAAGCATATGCTAATCAACTGATTGCTTCTAGTAAAAAAATAAATAATTTTTACTATTATTATAAAGTTTATAAAGTTTATTAGATAAATTATATAAACTTTATAATAATAGTATGTAATAAATTATTTTCCTCTTTAACTTAAAAGGTATTTGATTGAGAATCCATTGACTCCTCACCCATAGACCCAAAGATTGATTCCCATCTTCCTAGTATCTTTTTTTGCTTACAAAGATATAACTAATTACGTTGCTAGATATTTCTCGCTATGCTTGTCTGTTTCTTGCGCCTCTCTCTAGTTTTGGCTCTTTTGCTCTCTCCCCTTTTTTTGCTAGCTCAGCAACGAGCCATGATCTGGCAATTTGGCAAAAGCCGGGGCCTTGATTTTACCTCCGGTACCCCGAAGGTCCTCAAAGATGGCAAAAACCTCACCTGGGAAGGCTCTGCCTCGATTTGTGACAGTGAGGGAAAACTGCTTTTTTATACGGATGGGGTGACGCTATGGAACCGCAAACACGAGCCTATGCCTAATGGGAAAGGTCTAAAAGGGCATTACTCTTCTACCCAATCTGCTTTGATCATCCCCAATCCAGGGGATCAGCAGAGTTACTATGTGTTCACCGCTGATGAGACAACAGGCTATGATCCCCCTGTAGAGGGTATCCATTTCACGGAGGTGAACATGTGTCTGGGTAATGGCTTAGGGGATGTGGTGGCCTCTACCAAGAACACCCTTCTCCATGCACCGGCGGCTGAGCGGCTCTCTGCCGTGCATCATGCCAATGGCTCGGATGTATGGGTGATGAGTCATGATTGGAAAACCAACCGCTTTTTTGCCTACCTAGTTTCAGAGAAAGGAGTTTTGAAAGAGCCAGTCATTAGCCAGAGTCCCTTCCCTGTCAGACGCTATGGGGATGATGGCACCGGGGAGATGAAATTCTCGCCAGATGGATCCAAGCTTGCCTTGGCCTATTTTACCGACTCGGAAGTACACTTATTAGATTTTGATAAAAGCTCGGGCAAGGTGAGCTTTCGTATGGTGCTCACCTACTTTGAAAAATATGAGCCCAACCCATCAGATACCTACTATCAATTAGGCCTTCCCTATGGAATTAGTTTTTCACCTAATTCTCGTTTTCTCTATGTAGGTAGCCCACGAAAAGGAGTCATTCAATATGATACCCATCTATCCAATGAGCAGATAGAGCCTAAAGGAAAACGAATAGTTTTTGTGCCTGCCCAGGTCAGAGGCTTGCAACTTGGGCCAGATGGCAAACTCTATATTGCCAGAGGTATGGATGGCTATCGCCATATCAGCGTGATCAACAAACCGGATTTACCCTATCCCCAATGTGAGCTGGCGCATGAAGGGGTGGATCTAGGCGCCGAATACTTCAACTATGGCTTGTGCCTGCCTAATTTTATCTCCAGCTATTTTGACCCAAGCCCGTTGATTAGCTATCGAAAAGAGTGTGAGGGAAGATCCTATGTGTTTTTCCTAGAAAAGGCCGCTGACCTACAAGCAGTAGCGTGGGATTTTTCAGACCCTATAAGTGAAGGGGCCAACACCTCTGCCGAGCTTTCCCCCAGGCATCAATTTACAGGGGCAGGCGAGTATCTGGTGAAGGCTAGCTTGCTGTATAGCTCAGGAGAAAGAAGAGAGCTGGTGAGAAAAATTGTCATTGAGCCGCAGATAAACCTCGAGTTAGGTAAGGATACCGTCTTATGCAGGGGAGAAACGTTATCCTTAGATGTCTCCTCAATTGGCGGCGTTTGCCTATGGCAGGATGGTTCTACCTCAACAAGCTACGAGGTAACTAGCGAAGGAGTGTATAGTGTAGAAATCTGTAAAAATGGCTGTCGTTACACAGATACCTTAGAGGTGTATTATACGGATGTGCCTACAGTCGATTTAGGCGAGGATCAAATTATCTGTGATGATAAGCCAGTGATCGTGTCGGCTCAGTTTCCCTACGCCTCTTACTTATGGAATACGTCGCATACTACCCCTACACTCGAGGTGAGCCAAAGCGGAACGTATGCGGTAGGGGTAGCTAACCGGTGCGGACAAAGCAGGGATACGATAGCGATTTTATATGAATCTGCACCCATCATCAAGTTAGCAGAGCAGATAGAACTATGTATAGGCGATACCCTGCGGCTAGATGCGAGCAGCCTCTATGCTAGATCTTATGTATGGAAAGAAGCTGCATCAGCTAAGATTCTTTCTGAGCAGTCCACACTTGAAATCACAGGGGCCGGAACGTATGAAATTACAGCTACCAATATACACTGCTCAAGCAAACAGATCATTGAGGTAAAGGGGGTAGAGTGCGAGAAAAACCTCTACATCCCCAATGTCTTAACACCCAATGGAGATGGAGCCAATGACTCCTTTGAAGTAAAGGGTATCGCTCAGGGAAAATGGGGGCTAGAAATCTTCTCTAGGCAGGGAAGATCCATTTATCAGAGTAAGGCCTATCAAAATGATTGGGCAGCAAGTGGCCTTCCCGTAGGGATGTATTTTTATCATCTATGGAATCCTTCCTCCAAGAGAAGCTATAAAGGTTGGGTGCAGATCCTTCGCTAATAAAAGCACTTATGCCATCGATCTTCCTTCAGTTGAAGGCAAAAAAGGTTCAGCTGAATTTTCCTGCATAGAATTTTACAAACCCATTTACTCATGTTTGAGGCGTAAAGTTTGTTAAACGTTCCTTTGACAAATTTTATGTGATATACCAAGTGAATTGGCAAGTGCTCTTTTCAGAATTTCTCTACTCTAAAAGAACATTTAATCTAAGTAAAATGGCTTTATAGGAAAGTTAGAAAACTAGAAGGACACTTGTTGGGTACTAAACAATACCAGTATTCTTAAATCAAAAACAATTGTAGTACTTGTTTTTCTTTGGTGTAAAAAATCACAAAGGAGCATTTGTGATTTTTTACACTCCTCTTCATCACACTTTATCTGATCGAATATATTATATCTGTATAAGTAGCCTTCAAATGGGTAATCACTCCCAAAACTAAAGCTCATTCACAAGCAGAAGTGGAGTAAAGAAAAGGGTCCTTTTTTTTACTACCATACTGAATCCCTATGTGTATAGTAAAACTCATCAAAAATAGTAAAAAAACTAAGTAAAGAAATCAAGGGAAATGTACTACCTTTACCTGACGAGTTATTTTACTTTTTTACCCATTTTTACCCCTTTACCTCTTATGCTCATTGGCTATGCTCGTGTCTCGACCTTAGAACAGAACTTAGACCTGCAACGAGATGCCTTGAAAGAAGCTGGTTGTGAAAAAACGATTGTTGACAAATTAAGTGGCGCTTTGTCTGATAGACCTGGTCTGACCAAAATCAAAGAGCTCTTAAGAAGAGGAGATACCCTAGTAGTTTGGCGGCTCGATAGACTAGGCCGCTCCCTAAAGGATCTCATTGAATGGATGAACTATTTGGATAAGGAAGGGGTAGCCCTAAAAAGCCTGCAAGAATCCATTGATACCTCTACTGCTACAGGCAAACTGGTCTTTCACCTGTTTGGTGCCTTGTCAGAGTTTGAGCGCAACCTGATCCGGGAACGTACACAAGCTGGGCTTCTAGCAGCCAGAGCGAGGGGCAGGAAAGGGGGAAGACCCATGAGCCTTGACAAAGATAAACGGGATCTAGTCCTTGCCCTATACAATGAAAAGAAGCTGCCGGTGAAAAAGATCTGTGAGATGATGAATATCACCAAACCAACATTGTATGCCTATGTACAGGCAAGTCAAGTTAAAGAAAAAGGCAGATAAAAACCTTTTATACAAATCAGCTCTAACATCTTTGATAGGTTAGTTTCAAACAAAAACATGATTTGCAAGGAAAGCCTAAAGGTTGACTAATATTGAAACCCTTCTACCAAAATCTTTCTACCTGTTTTTAACCCCTTTACAAAGCCGGCAAACGGATATTTAGTTTTACCGGAGTCTCTTTCTTCTTCAAACATAGCTTGAGCTTTCTCTAAGGAGATGTAGGTATACTCATTGTCATCATGCTTTGCCTTACTACCAATATTAATTACTGTAGTCTTTTTCTGTACTATTCTATTAAATTCATCCAATAATTGTTTTTCCATAATAGCACTATAAATAGCGCCTCCTAGTTTTTTTACCTTTTTATCCTTTTGCTTCTTATCAATTACATAATTTATATAGCCTTCGCAGAATTCTCCTTGTGTTAATAATTGATCTATCTTTCCATCTGTTATATTTACCCCTAGTTGAGCTAACCGATTTTTTATCTCATCAGACATTGAAAGTAAAGGTTTGTGCTGAGAAGCAGTGTCAATACGTTGTATAGAAATGGAGGTAATTGTTCGCCCCTTTTTTATCTGTTTAAAGTTGAAAGCGACAGTTGTATTTGCTAAAGCTTTTTGTGAAGGCTCAATTACCCATTTCTTAAAATCCCTATAATCTGCATATGCATCATTACTTCCCATAAACATTTCTTTCAACTCATCTATGGTAAACATTTTTTCTTCTCCTCTCCTAAACATAGATTTAGAGAGCATGAAAAACCGAATAGCATAGCTACTTTTTAGCATCAATAAGTCTTTTAACTCTGCTTGTGTGTAGTTACCGGTAAGATTTAATAGATACGGTTTAGCTGCCTTACCAAAGTCAACAGTTATGTGCTTATCGCCTTCAATATATTTAATGCTATCAATCACACTCATTTGCTGATAAACTCTTTTACCTTCTTCTATTGAGAGAACTTTAATGTCTTTCATTCTTGCTTTCAATTCATCAATGGCTTTCATGGCCAAAGTAAAATTTTTCCCTCCTGCATGAGCATTGATTTCATTCAAGTCAAGCTGCACAGGAGAAAACTCAGTGGCTTGTGTATCAAGTTTGGCTAACAGATGCATAAATATGCGCATTGAATTTAGACTTAACTTACCAAAATGCGCTAATGCTAAATGATTATGCATTTTAACTACAGAACTTCCTTTTGTGGCCATATACTTGTTTACTTTATGGGTTGCTTAAGGCAAAGTAAAAGAAAATATGTGGAGTAATCAAAAGTATTTCTCCACATAAACAAATTTATAAATCTGTACTTTTCTCCTCATTTTCGTACTTTTCTCCACTTATAAAGCCTATATCCAGTACCTTTCTCCTCCTTAAGCTGTACTTTTCTCCACATTTGAGCTTGAAATACGTACCTTCCTCCACTTATACAAGTACTTTCATCCACTTATACAAATATAAATATCTGTATATCAATCTATTACATCTCGTCTAAATAAGTAAATATTATTAAAAAAGACTACTTAGTTTAAGATCAGCAGCTTTTTATTTTTTATAAGGAAAAGTTCTTTTGGTGAGTAAAACTCCTCTGTTTGATTTTTTTTACTTATGTAAGCAAAATTTAACGCTAAGTAAGGATTTCTTTACGTGGAGAAAAGTACAGTAGATATGTGGAGAAAAGTACAGAAAAAGCCCTTCCTTGTTGCGCGAAGGTTTCCCATTGGCGTGGAATGCATTTTTTTAGCTTTGCTTGAAACTAAAAAATTTAAACTATAACAAATAATTTAAGGAAAAGGCCGTAAGGAAATGCATATTAATGTAAGTAAATTTTAACGGCCTTTTTTTGCATGCGTTTAATTTTTAACATAAGCGTTAAAAAAAGCTTACTAGTTATTTGCAATTTAATATCTGTTATAAGCACACAAACAAATTCATCCTATCCTAAAACTTATAGCGATACGATCCAACTATCACCCATAGATTTGAAAATTGCTATAGTATCTTAAAGCTCGTTTTCACGTTTTAACTTGATATAATCTTTATCATACTTATGCCCATGCTTACTACTTGTGCTTATTGTGGGGAAACCTTCGATGGCAGAATCGATCAGATATATTGCTCAAGTAATCATCGAATTAATGCATATCGAAAAAGGGTAAAAGAGGAAAAAATAGAGTTAGCCTCCACTAAGAAACCCATCCTTTTTGATTTCATTCCACCACTAACCCCGGCTGAAAAAGAAAATCCAAGTATATGTGAAGAGCTCAACATCTTGTATACTGCTATGGAAGTGGCTCAAACTATGTATACTCTGGAAGGGGAATGGGAGTATACACATTTGAAAGATACGCTCTCGGAACTACTTTTCTATGACTCTTTCAGTAATAAACTCCTAGAGAGAATGCAGAACAACTACTTTTCAGAAGATTTCTACATCTATTTACAACCACATGTGGAAAAAATTGCTCGCTTTTATAAGCAAGTAGCAAAAAAATGTAGGCAATTAATTAGAAAATATAAAGAAGCAAGCAAAGTAGGAGAAGTAATGGTGGAATTAGAACCGGCGTTTAAACAAAAAATAAAAACGCAAGAAGAAATATGTATTAAAATGTGGATGGAATACAAAGATTTATTCTTTTCCTTTCCACGATCCGTTACAGCTTAAAAGAAAACCGTTACAGGCATGTTGGTTTAAGAAAAAATCTATCGGATTAACTCATATAATCCTTTTAAATCCGTTACACAGCCATCAAAAATCTTATACAATCGAATAAATTTTTTATTCAAGCTCCAAAATGCGTTACAGGTCTAATAAAATGCGTTACAAGAAGCTAAAATGTAGGCTATTTCCTAGGTACGTGCATTTACAAGTAGGATGCTTTCTATAAATTCCTAGATACTTCCTCCTTACTCCCTATGAAAGTTCCTTTACTTTCAACGCACTTTCGTCAAAAATTGACTCTTACTAAAGAAAATACAGCTTTTTCTAGGCATTTATAGCTAGAAAAAGCTAAATAGTAGCAGTTAAATGCACTTTTTTACCACCAAGCGAAGGCAAAAAGAGGTAAAGAGCTTTGTAAACAGGCTTAAAAAAGCGCTTGAAATGGTGTAGACCACTTGTAGATATTTGTAGACGCTTGTAGAATGCCTGTAGACACGGTGTAGACACCTAGTAAATTAGTTGTAGATGAGCTGCTATATGTTAAAAGTATTAAAATTTTCATGAACATATCATACGTTATGCCCTTATTTTCGTAATTGAGAATAGCCTGCGCTATGTATACAAAGGCTTTCTAGCTCTTATGAGTAAAATCTAGTTGTTTTACCCTATGTCCACACTAGAGGCACAAAAGTTAGTAGCCCAGAAAGCGGCTAGTTATGTTAAGGATGGAATGAGTATAGGCCTAGGAAGCGGTGCTACTACCTTCCTGCTCATTGAGTTTTTGGGAGAGAAGGTAAAAGAGGGGCTGCAAATCAAAGCTATTGCCTCTTCTATCCGGTCTGAGGCCTTAGCCCGCCAAGTGGGCATTCCCCTTACTGACTTTTTCCAAATCCAAACCCTTGACTTAACCATTGATGGAGCCAATGAAGTAGATCCCCAAGGAGGGCTCAAAAAAGGAGGAGGGGTTCGCTGTTGCGGGAAAAAATGATCGCTTCCATCAGTAAGCGATTTCTTATAATCGTGGATGAAAGTAAACTTGTCGACCGGCTTGGCAAGTTTCCCTTACCGGTAGAAGTAGTTGTTTTCGGATGGCAACTCACTAAGGATAGAATACAGAGACACGGTTGCCCATCAAGCCTTCGCTTAGTGGAAAATAAGCCCTTTATCACCGATAGTGGAAACTACCTGCTAGACTGTTACTTTGAGCAGATTTTAGAACCAGACAAGCTCTTTACCCAGCTAAAGTTATTGGTAGGCGTAGTGGAAGTGGGTCTATTTACCCATATGGCCACTCAAGTGCTAGTAGCCCATAGCGATGGCAGGGTTACTGTCAGGTAGCTCTCGCTCTTGAACTATTTTTCTACGACAACCTAACTCAATTTTACCCATCCTATTTATCGTAATTACATTACTAAAACGACAAAAACCGATAATTGAGTAGGGTGGATGTTAGAAGAGCAGGATATACGGGCTAATTCAATTTACCTTTCCGCATTCTCAACAAAGCCAACTATGCAAGACGAGTCAAAGGCTGTGTACTGATTACATGTTATTTTTTTAAAGTCATACAAATCTGTTGTACCTATACTGCTTACAGGTAAGCTTGGTTAACTAGGCTACTCTTCCTTATAGGTCTTCATCAGGTTGCCATTGATGATACATAACGTTTTGGGATACTTGACCAGGAAATCTTTCTTATACCACTGGGCTTTTTTCTTCGCTTCTTCTTCTCCTAGCTTCTGGATCAGCTCCTGGTAGGTATAGAGGTAGAATTCTTTTTCGCTCATAAATTAATCTAAGTAAGTGTTTGGGTACTGATTTTACGCTAAAGATAATAAAGCCGTTTTTATAAGTAGTGCGCTGCTGGATCTTGCCCGTTCAAATTCTTTTTCTTTGTCCTTCTTTGATGTATTGCTCCTATAATTAGTTAGGTACTTACTTATAGTATCAAGCAAAAGATTTCTCTCATAGAATACTCCTAGGCTATCCATTATCTCCATAGCTTTCCTGATCTGCTTCTCCATTTTTGCGGCATTATCAGTACTAGCATAATAGGTGCGTTCTATATCTTTTTGGAGATGAGCAAGTTTGTTAAGTAGTTCAGGTCTTCCGTCCGGCGAAACTTCGCTCATTCATTAGTTAGTTAAGGTATTAACATTCCTTTGTAGATGTATTGCTTACCCTGTTATCCATGGTTAAGCACATGGTTATTTCCTTAGCTTTTAGCTTCAAACCTCTCAAGTACATCTTCCTTGATTGCCTCATAATGCTCCCGGAACATCTCATCGGTTTCCTTCATAATTTCTTCCATATTTCTGTCTTGCAGGTAGGCTAGGATTCGTTCTTGATTAGATAATATGGTTTTTAAGTATGCTTTGTTCTCCATTAATAAGACGACAGTGGCAAGGCCGGAATCAATGTTTCTCTTCCTAGTATCAACCTGCTCATCTGTAGTATTTACCTGCTCTCCCTTAGTATCGTCTTGCTTTTCCATAGTCATTAAATTAGTGTGTTGTTATAAAGTTGTTTGCCTTAGTTGCTAAGGTGTGACTTAGGCCAAAGGTATTCAATTTTTATTCCCCTTTACCCTTTTGTAGTACAACATTCCTAAGTTATGGTATTCTATCATTGCTTAAGTCACTAGCTACTGCAAGATGTGTTTTTCTCCCCATAAAACACATCTTGCTTTCTGCAGCCGGCTACTGTTTTCTAGAATGGTTACTAGCCATTAATTAGCCAAAGATTAGCCGTTAGATAGCCGCTAATTAGCCACAACATTTTAAACACTTCTGACTCCAGTAGTTTTAACTTCTCATCCATATCAGCAATTTTTGCCATCTGTGCAACACTTTCCAGCGTTCAAGCTTTGTTATAACACACTTTTACACTTTACGAACGTCCGTTTGTGAAATGTAAACTCCATCTAATACTTCTAAAGCGAATAGTTAAGCTTATCGTATGAGCGCTTAGCTAGGGTTTGTCAAATAATTCTAAGTGGCTTTGTACCAGCAGTCAATGATTTTTGAGAAGGTTACTTTTACTGATAGTTGCGTATATTCGTCTATATGGGTGGCTAAACGCAACTCCTATTAATAGTTGTGTTTGATGTTTTGGTTGCTATCAGAAAAAAGATAAAAGATGCTCACATTTCAAGCAAACGCTGTTTGGGCTGAATACAATGAAAATGAAATATTAATCATTGGGTTTGCTGACTTACAGGAGGATGGAGAAGCTAATCACTACTTTATAATTCAATTCACCGATGAGTGTGAGCAACAGGATGTGCAATTAAGTATAAACACCTACTATATTGAAAGAGATAGTCAAGGATATAGCACTTATGGAGGTATTGAAAAGATTAGCCTTCGCCCTAGTCAAATAAGAATTGATTTAGATAAGCTAGGTCAAAAACATTTAGCAGTATCGAGCATAATCATTGGATTGGCCCTTACTGCCGAAGAATATACTCATTTGATACAGCAGCTAAAGAAAATATTTGACCAAAAAAAATTACATATAGACCTATAGAAAGATACAAGGACAAGTAACCAACATGGGCTTTAGCCGACCACCTGCTCTCCAACGCAATCACCTGACGCATGAGAGCTTGGCCTGGCGGCATAAAGCGGTGCTACATGGCCTGCAATGATAAATTATGAAAGAATTAACTAGGAATGAATATCCAGATGGTAATGAAAAACCAGGCTATGGAATTTGGCTAATCCTTCTTTTTATAAATATAGCTTGGGGAAGTTTTTCAGTATCTAAGGCAATTATTACATATTTTGATTCTATAGATAGTATAACTTTAAGCTACTATTTGATTATGATCGTGATTGGCATAGGGGCAACAGTATGTTTCCTAATGAGAAAAAGATATACTCCTACATTGATTATTGCCTTTCTTTCAATTAATCTTCTCTACTTTATTATAGGTAATTTTTTTATCTGGCAATATGACCGAGGAGTTGACTATTTTGGGCTAATACGCATTATTGTTCTTTGTCTTTTGGCTATACCCTACTTGCTAATTTCAAAAAGAGTAAAAGAAGTATTTACCAACTAATAATTGGAAAGATAAATAAAACAGGCAACATCGGCTTTAATTGGTTACTAGTCTCTAACGCCAAAGCCTGACGAAAGAGAGTATGGCAGCGTAAAGCGGTGTCCATAGCCAATAAAAATGAGAAAGTATGAGCCAAAGTGCTACGATTTATAGAATTACTGAAGACACGTTTAAAAAGCTAAATAGCGCACTTTCGGATTTCGTACCACACAAAAATTGTATTGATTATGAAGTATTTAATCAAACTCATGAAGGATTACAGTACATGCTTACTAAAGGGCAACCTGAAAAAATATGCAAATTATTTATGGCTATCTTTTATCCCCCATCTCTAATTGGCGGACCTGATACTACTAGAGATATAAACGATTTCGATAATGAAGATTGGGAAGCTTTAGAAGCAGCAGTGGCATACTTACCACCTACAGAAGTTAAAGAAATATATCGAACACTTGCTCCTTTAGATGAAGCATTCTTGAAGTCTAGCTATAACCCCAAAGAAATGAATCGTGAAGAAATATACCCAAGGGTTTGGGGGGAAGGATACTTTACTTACGAAACTATTTTAGAAGATTTTATTAACTTGAAACAGCTATTTAAGAAAGCATCTGAGGAGAACAATTACTTGCTCTCTTATGTGGGATGAAAGAAGAACTGGCTATAACACCAACTTCGACTGATTAGCAGCCCATTCCTTAGCTTACCCAAACCACATGGGCTCGCCACCGGGAAGTTTTGTTGCATTAGGCGGTATAAATGATGAAAAAGAAAAACCTAGAAGATGAATTAGATTTTCAGATACTGCGCCAGGGAGCGATCTGCATGTATTACAAAATGGAAATTCTTGACAATGATTTGTATTGGTTCTTGGATGCAAGATATAAGATAATTGATATTGATTCAGCTAAATGGACTAGTAAAACAGCTCATAAATATATCAAAGAAGGATTTAGTTTTCCCGACTATTATGGTGAAAATTTAAATGCATTCAATGACTGTCTAGGTGATCTTTATCCGGATAATTATTATCAAGGGGTAGTGATCGTTTTTCGTCACTATGATGATTTTTCGAGAGAAGATAAAGCCTTTAGTGAAGCGCTTCTTGATATTATAGCTTGCCAATCCAGAGAATGGCTTTTGTCAGGGAAGCGATTGATCGGCTTGATCCAATCCAACGATCCCGACTTGTTTTTTGAAAAGGTGGGTGGTTACCATCCGAGGTGGAATGGGCTTGAATGGTTAAATGAAAGGAGAAGAAAGATATAAGTACAACCGCCTAACACTCCCTTCCCCGTTAACCTTCTTTGCCTCACCGCAAGGCTCCACTACAACAGAAGTAGTTTACAGGAATGGTTATTGATTGGCTGCTATCTAACGATATGAAGAGGTTTAAAACCCAAAGTTTATACGAAGAGATTACCATTTTTATCAGAGATTGGGTCGAATCATTGTCCAATGGTGAATTTGAAAAGGCTCTTCAATTACTTGATTACTCAGAATCTGGTAGTAATGCCATACCTTGGAATGAAACCCTGTTGAAGGAAGCTTTTTTAGACTATGGAGCAATAGGAAGAATGCCTGTTATCAATAGTCCTTACCAGATGGATTTGGCAACGGAGAAGATAGAGTTTTATGAGTATGAGGATGGAAGTGGTTATTTTGTAGAATATGATGTGCCACTAGATGGAGAATGGGGTGATTTAACCGCACAGTTTTCCATTAAAAAAGTGGGAGATGATTTTTCAATCACGCTTGAAGACATCCACGTTCTGTAATTAAATATTTAAGAAGAGTATAAAAGGACAGCAGCCAACACTACACTAAAATCACCAACCGGTCTTGCCTCACGCAAAGCTAAAGCGCAGTTGGCATGGTATGCGTCAGTGTCTGTGCCATTGGCTGTCACCAAAAACAAAAATGAAGTATAGCAAGATAACCGATACGATTTTCACGGTTGAAGACTTTCTGACCAAAGGGGAGTGCCATGAGTACATGGTGCTTAGCGAAAGCATTGGCTATGAAGTGGCAAAAGTCAATACATCGGGTGGGGCAAGAGTTGTAACCAGCATCCGGAACAATAACCGCGCCTTCCACAACAGCGAAGAACTTGCCCAGAGTTTATGGGAAAAAGTAAAGCCCTTTGTTCCCCCGCAGCTTGGCAACAGTGATGCCATCGGACTAAATGAATTGTTTCGCTTCTACCGCTATCAGCGTGGACATCAATTCAAAGGCCATTTTGATGAGAGTTATATCCGGAATGCCAGGGAGGCGAGTTACTTCACCTTCATGATCTATCTGAATGACACCTATGAGGGTGGGGAAACCACCTTCCGGGGACTTAAGATTGTGCCTAAACAGGGAATGGCGTTGCTTTTCCTTCACAACTTATACCACGAAGGCAGTCAGGTGACAAAAGGGGTAAAGTATGTATTAAGAACGGATGTGATGTACCGAAAGAAAGACGAGGAATGGGAATAAAAATAAAAGGGCGAACAGCTAACCTCGACTATAAACGACCACCAGCCTGCGGGACGCTCAAGGCCTCAGCTAAAAGCATAATGGCGTATAGCTATAGCCATTAGCAAAATCAAATAATAAAGGAATTGGATAGAGACAGATTCAGAACAAACTTGGAAGAAGCGGCAAAGGCAGCAATTGAGTTTGCCAGAAATCAGGTAACCAACAAGCTGTTAGCCCAATATAAGTTTGTTATTGCACCCGACGGAGATGATGCACGGGAAGGCCTGAGCGAAGAAGAGAACAAGCGATTAGTAACCCGAATTAAGGAAAAAGACACTGTTTTTACCATTGAAGAAGCAGTAAATAGATTGTGGAGCAGAGAAAGAGTGCCGGTATTTATTGATATATCGGTACACGAATCACGAAAGGATTTTACTTTAATTCATTTACTCACCGATGGCCGGTTACGAAAAGAGGATAAAGACCTATACTACACGCAAGGACCTATGCCCCCTTTTCATGTTTGTTTGCGATTGCCTCCTTATCAGGACTTTGACTCAATAGAGAAGTTTGATGTGAATTGGCATAAAAAACCATTGCTGCTAAAATGGAAGTTATGGCTTGCCAAAATGAGAAACAAGAGAAGAATAAAAAGAATGAAGAAAAACGTGGGCTAACATCGCATTCCTTCCACAACTGTGCTTGCCTTGCTGCAAAGCTTCAGCTTAGAGCAGCAGTTGCTAGAATGTTTGTTACATTATATGGCATAAAATGACAAAAGATATAATTGTACTCATAATATTGCTAGTAAGTTTTTCATCTTGCCTAAAAATTTCAGATGAAGATTTGGCGACATTTTCTCAAATACCTCAAGAATTCTACATAAGAGAGAATATAATAAAGGGAATTAAACCTAATCACTCATTTGACTATTGGGAATATAGAAGGACAGATTTGTTTTTAAAGGAAGTAAAAGTTATTGCCTCAAGTGGAGAAATGAAGTCAACTTCAATAAAAAATACTTTTTCATATGAAGGTTTTTTTGCAGAATGTATGCCCGGCATATGTGTAAGTTACATCGTAGTTGAACAAAAGGAAAAAATTGAGAAAATAACTACTGAAGCACATCTAAGACAATTTATTGGCCACATTGACAATCTGCAAGAAGCGTTGTTAGTGTTGAGAAGCTATGGCTATTGGTTTGACAGTAAAAAGAAAGAAGCAGGAGCTTATAAGTTTAACAAAGATTGTATTGAACTCATAGGAATCAAAGAAGTAAGCACTTGTCCAGTTAGAAGGGATAGAATTTATGTAAAAATGGATTATAATGGCCAAATAGAAACGCAGAGTTTAGGAATATATTATCAATCTTCAGACTGTTACCTATTTTAAAAACGCCATATAACGCCACATAATTACGGCAACTATGGTACTGACGCGCAAAGCTTCAGCTAAACTCTTGGTATGCGATTATGTTTGCTTCATTCTTTAGAACTAAAAATATGAAAAGACTACTACTTATACTTATCATTTCAATTGGAATGTTTACCGAATTACTTGCTTGTAAATGTGAAGGGCCATTTTCTATTGAAAAAGAATATCCAAGAGCCAAGGTAGTATTTTTAGGTCAAGTGCTGAAAGTAGAGTACGTAGGATTGGGAGAAACCATGCATCCGGATAGCTTACTAATTGCAAGAAAATTAGCAGCAGCTAAAAACACAGAAGCATTTTTAGATTCTCCTATAGTATTAAAAGCATCCTTTCTTGTGAAGAAAGAATATAAAGGTCAACTACAAGTTGACACACTCACTATTTATACAGGATATTGGTCGGCCTCCTGTGGATTTAATTTCAAAGCAAATAAAGAGTATCTTGTTTACGGAGTAGACTATAGTTTACCCTATAGTTTTTTACAACTTAATAATGAAAGAGTAAACCGATTTACTAAAAAGCATACCTATTGGACACACTATTGTATGCGGACAACAGAAGATATCCATCAAGAACAAACCTTACTTACAAAATACTTAAGAAAAGAATAAAAGCTGCACAGAACACCACATTCTTCTGACACCTGAGCTTGCCTTACCAAAAAACTACATCTCAAAAGCATCAGTTGCAAGAATATTTGTACCATTGTGTTTAATTAAAAGAAAATTAATAAATGGGACTAGCAATTTTTACCATTAAGTTTGATACTGGTTTTCCGCCCCTAGAAGCAATCAAAGCACAATTTCTTAAACAAACAGGATTGAATGTTTGGGTAACGGCAAAATTAAAAATGGACAAAATTAACCTACCCTATATCGAGATGATTTCCGTGCTAGTAAAGAATTCACAGGAAGTTCATCAATTGCAAACTCACCATCAGAACTTGATACTAGCCCAACCGCAGAATTATGAAAAGCTAGCCCAAAGTAGAGATTATACTAGTAGAAAGTTAAGTAGACTAAATTCCTTAACTGAGTTTCAGTTTCACATATCGCAGTTCTATGCATTGGATTTTCAGATACAAGATGATGTGATAGAGATTGAATCTTACCCTGGGCAGTATTATGGGATTGTCTCATTAAACAAAACATTACTTGATTTAGGCGGTAAGGATTTTGAAGGGGAAAAGAGTTATCCTGAAAAATGGAATAAGTTGAAGAAATGGCACCATTATAAGTGGTATAACAGGCCAAGAAAATAACAAAAATTTAAAAGTAATACCTGAGCACAACACCCTGCTGAAACGACAACCCGCCCTGCCTAACCGCATAGCCTTACCGCAACGGGCATAGTTTGTGTCAGCAGTTGAACCGTTATAGCTTATCAAGTGAATAAATTAATAAATATTATCGTATTGATCTTCGTGATCTTTTTGTCAAGTTGTTCCGAAGAAGAAGGCAGAATTGAGTTTATGCAAGAAGAGGTAGGTTTAATCATTCCAAGTGATTATAAACAACTTGCAAACTCAACAGATGGATATATTGATTTTGAAGTAAACATCCAATTGCGCTTCTCCGAATCTGCTTTCAAGCAACTAACCTCTCAAGTTCAAAAAACAAAATACTACAATCAACTTGAATGGAAAAGTGGTGGTTACGCATTTCCTTCATTTATCAAGCAAGATTCATTATTGCCTGGAGTATGGATAAGGTCAAAAGAAGGATTTGAGTTTGTTCAGAATCGAGATGAACCTGAGACAGAACTTGTATGGGCTACTATTGATAATAGCAAAAGAATACTAAAATTTAAGTTTGTGCATCTATAAAAACAACAAGCTATAACCACACCTAAAGCACCTTAACCTAATACATTAAACATTATTTTTGTATTCCTCTCCGAAACTTCCCTCCAAAAAGTAATTCTCATCTTCTGTTAAAATTCAAAAATGCTGGTTAACATATTGGCCTATGCCAACAATTTTGCAGATAGAGCAATTTATAGCCATTTTGCTTATATTTTTGTTTTTGTACTTTTTTTATGCTTATCGTTTTGCCTATAGTCTTCTTTGTGTCAGCTACTTAGACAAATTTAACCAATAGTATCAGGTAAAAATTTGCGAAATAGCAAAGCGATATTTTTCATCCTTTCTTCATGAAGAGCTTATATAAGCTCATTTTTTGCTAAATAAGCTTAAAAAGTAGGTGTATCTGTTAATGCAGTTGTGTTTATTCCTGGAAATCTACGAATACACACAATCAGAAAAGTACAAATAGGACCTGCTAGAAAGAAGGCTATCAAAAGATAAAAATAAGGATAGACAAAAAAGTAACAGAAATGATATGTATAGTTTCCAAATGTTCGATAATGATGGCCTAAGGTTTGTTAATGGAGCGAAAAAATAGTATATTATAGTAGGGTAGGAGTTAAGCCATCTTTCCTTCTATGTTCCTATAAAGGAGGCTATAATTGCCTTAATTAGGCTTTCAAGCTAAAAATTATACTTTCAAAGCTGCTTTTGCAGTTACCCAAGAAGAGTAGTGGATATAAAAGAAATACACATAACTCAAAGAGCCAAGGTGTGTGTATACATATGTTAGCTGAAATATGAAATAGATGAAATTCATTGTAAAAAGCTTATTGATGATTGCGGTCTTAATTAGCTGTAAGTCCGGATTAAAAGAAAGAAAAATTAAACAAGATATAGAGAAGCGGCTTGAGATTGATATGAAGGAATATGATGTTGAATTTAGAGAGGATGGTGATAGAAACAATAAATTTCATAAAGATATAGTAAGTGTTTTCTTGAATCACAAAACACACCAATCGTTGATGGAAGCGGATAAGAAGGATTCAGGTGATATATATATTCCTCCAACAGGAGATATCTGTGGTAAATGTTGGCATGTACTGTACAATAGGGATTCAAGTAAAATACTTAATGTAATGAGAATTCAATAAAATAATTCAGCTAACACCGCTTACATCAATCACCGGGCCGCCAAAGCTAAAGGCTGACGCAAGGGACCTCGGCGCTGTGTAGGCTTGTTCCATTAGGTGTTATAAAAGATTTTAAGTAAAAGGATGTCATGTATATTAAGAGTTTCCGGAAAGGACTTTGATGTTGATCAGATATTGAAAGAGTCTGGATTGAAAGCCTATAAAATATATCGAAAAGGAGAGCTGTCGGAGAGGAAAACAGAAGGAGAGTTCAACAGTGATTCTGGTTTTGCTATTGAAGTGAGTAAAGCCGATTTTGATAAGTTAGCTGTTCAGATAGAAGATGCTATCAATTTCTTAAAAGTCAATCAGCAGTCATTAACAATAGTAGGAAAAGCGCCTGGAAAAGATTACTATTTACTTGACTTTGCCTTTCATAAAAGAGATGTAGCTGTTCAGTACGATTATTTTCCGGCAGAATTATTAAGGTTGGCAGGAAACTTAGGAATTGGGATTGAACTCTCCTGCTATGATTTATAAAAGTCAAAAAGATGAAAAATACAACACCTAACACTAACTTCATCCGGTCAGCGGCCTGTTCTAACGCTTAACCTTACCACAAAGGCTCGCCGCCGGGAAGTCTTGTACCATTAGGTCTCATCAAAATGGAAGAATTAATACCCAAGGATAAATTAGATATTGAGGCAGTTGCGCGGCTATACAACTATTCCTACCATGAGATAAAGCCAATTATTCCTCAGCTACTAGAGTGGTTACAAGACATTAATTGGCCAGTCGCTATTCCAATGGTCGATTATTTACTGACCATGTCGGAATATCTAACAGATGATATAATTTCAATACTGAAAGGAAATGATGAGGTGTGGAAGTATTGGTGCTTATATGCTTTTGGAATGAATAATATTAAGCCAATTGACCTCAGACTTCTATCGGAATTTGAAAGAATTGCTTACTTTCCAACGCAAGGAGAAATAAAGGAAGAGGTGCAAGAAGTAGCAATGAAAGTAATGAATAAGGTTAAAAACGAGACCTAACACCAACTTCACCGATCAGCAGCCCATTCCAAGCCATAACCTAAACACAAGGGCTTGCCGCCGGGAAGTATTGGCCCATTGGGCACAATACAATAAATGAAAACTTGGATTCTCTTTCTATTACTGATTTGTAGGTTAAATGGATATTCACAGTATCAAATCAATTTGTGGTTTTATGATGGTTGTGAGAGTAAGATTGTCGCTTTACCTTATGAAGCAAACTTCATTGAAAAAGAGTATACAGTAGATTCAGTAGTTACTCATGTTGAGAATATGGGTGTGTATACATTTTCTACAGCAACCAACCACAAAGATTACAAAAGATATTTCTCCTTCAATAAACAGATTTCAGGCAATATTTCAGATACTATCTATTTATCCAAAATTTCCCTGACTAACGATGGTGCTTTGCATTCCCCTAATACTAATTTTAAATATTGTGGCAGAGTTTGTGATGGTTATGAAATTGATTATGATAGCAATCATGTCAAACGAGTAGAAGGATACTTTGTGAATGGTTGGCCGGAGGGGAAGATTAAATATTATAACAGTGATGGTAAGTTGATGAAGGTAGAAACTTACCGAAGGAAAAAATTGAAAAGAGTAACAGAGAAAGAATAAGCAACTGTGCCCAACACCAGTCAAGCCGACCACCGGTGCGCTAAAACGCATAGCTAACGCATCGGCACTCGGCGGCGGTTGGCTTTGAACCGAAATCTATGAGTAAAACAAGTAGTTTTAACTATTTTTTATCCAATTCGGCTCATAAGGTGTACCTCTTTTAACTACTGCCACAATCTGATGAATAAGCTTATTTTGCACCGCATTTAGAACCGACATTTTTGGCTTTCCTTGGGCTACTTTCCGCTTAAAATACGCTTTTAGCTCTTCATTATATTGTATGCTGTTCATGGAAACCAGGTAGAGAATGCGTTTGAGTTCTTTATTAGCAAATTTGGATACGCCTGTTTTGCCCAACACACTACTGCCACTTCGATACTCGAAGGGAGCTATCCCACAATAGCAGGCGAGCTTTCTGCCATCTTCCATTTTGCTAAAGCCATGGGTGTAGACAAGCAGGGTAATGGCTAGAACTTTTCCTACTCCTTTGATAGAAGTCATTAAATCATACCTTTTCTTCAGTTCTTCATCTTGCTCAATAAATTCCCATTTTCTGCTCCACTTGCTCAAGGCTTTTGTTAAGTCCCTTGATAGCTTCTCTATTGACCTGCTGCAGGGTTTTGCCGGAGGCAGCATCTACTGAGAGCATTTCTTTGACGGTGGTTTTGATACTTTTTAGAGCTTTTATAAGCCTGTTTCTGTTTGCCTGTAAATCTTTTAGTTTTTCCAGTGTGAGCCTACTTAAATTCACCAAAACAGCCTTATGCTGATGCAAAAAAGCATATCTAGCAATTCTTTCAGCATCTACTTTATCATCTTTTCCTCTCACAAGGCCAATGCTACGCTTGATTTGCAGAGGCGTTTCCAGCCAGACGGCTACCTGTCTGCTCATTAAGTAATTTACTAACCTTCTAGTATAGAGGCCTGTATGTTCCATACATACCAAAATATCAGATTCTAATTCACAATCACAGCTTTTCAACCAAAGCTTCATTTTCTGAAAACCCTGCATATTATTGTTGAATTTCTGGTAGTATACGCTGCCATTACTTGTGCAGAGAAGGCAGGCATCCAGGCTTTCTTTGGATACATCAATGCCTAAGATAAAAGCATACAGGGCAGTGTTTGGGATTTTTTTCATAGCTTTCCTTTGATAAGTGAGACATCAACCTAAACCTTAATATTGGGTCTGGAAGCCCGAAAATCTATATGATTCCTTCTCACAGAAAAACGGTCGGACTGAATCGGTTCATAGGACCTTTTCGCCTTATTAGCGCTTAGTGCACCGGCCGTAGTTTGTGGATAAGATGGATAACTCTTGCAGAGTTACCCACTTACCCACAAATGTTACAACAATGATTTTTATTGTATCAATATATTAGAATTGTTATATTGAGCTAATCTAAAGATTAGCAAACATTGATAAATTGAAAATAACATAAAAAATCAACTAGTTTTATTGTCTCTATTCTGTCTGAGTTTATTTTCTTGTAAAGAAGATGAAGATATCCAACCTTCAATAAAACAGACCTTGCAAGGCACTTGGGAAATGCCCACTTTGAGAGACACCTATTATGATGAATCTGATAAATTAGTGTATGAAAGTGTGTCTGAACTCAATGCCGAAATTACCTTTTATGGAGACAGCACTCGGAATTCTTTTCCTGAAGAAAACAAACACTATTATAATACCTTTTCTATCTATTAGAAAGATGGCAAAAATTACCTTAGAGTCGGAAACGATTTAGCCTATGGTGATTCCGAGATTCGGACAATTACTGCAACTCAGGTGGATTTACTGGAAGACATAAGACATAATGATGTGCAATATCATGATGGCACTGAATGGAAAAAAGCAACAAGAAGAGAAACCATTAGAGGGATGACTAAAAAATAACTGGTAAAAAAAAGTAACGTTTGCTAACACCACACCTCACGACAACCAGTCCGCCCAAGCGCATTACCCTATCAATAGGCCATGGTATGCGTAGGTGTTTGAGCCATTGTATGCAAGCTAAAAAAAGGATGACTACAAAAGTGCTGCTTGTTGGAATATGTATATGCATGAGCATAACATCAAAGGCGCAACCCAAAATGGTTGTTGAAACTGCTTTTGCTCAAATCAAAACCATTCCTTCTCACTATGCGAAAGGACAGCAAAAGATGCCATTGGATGAAGCCTATCAGAAAATTGTGACGCTTGGCCCATCAGCTATTCCCTTCCTAGTGGATAAACTAACTGACACGACTAGGGTTGATATAAATAACACTTGCAAGCAAACTAGTCTGCGGAAAGGGGACTTAGCCTTTTTCCTCATCAATGACATTGAACATATACCGTATTATACAGTCACTAAAACACAGTGGTGCGTATTTAACTTTTGCAGTGTGCTACCAGTGTGATTTTTGGAGTATGTAGAGGAGAATCGATTTAAATTTCAAAAGCAGTATAAAGCCTATTTAAACAGCGAAGACCGAAAAGCCTTCCTGAAGACGTCAAGAAGATAAAAAACAGAAAGGCTATGCATACAACACCAAGCACTACGGTCAGCACTACGCCCCACCGCATAGCTGACGCAAGAGGCGATGCCGCCGTGTGCTTTTGATCCATTGTGGGTAATTAAAAAATGAAAAAGATAATCTTAGTTTTAATTTTAATAATTTCTTGCCTCAAAGGTTTTGGCCAAGACAATGAAAATGAAAAGATTTATTTGCAGGCTTTAGATAGATATGCAGTTGAAATGGATTCTTTCTACTATAAAAATTCAAAAGAAATTAATAAAAAAATTATCTATTTGGAAAAACCTAACTTTATAGACTTCAAAACACTTCCTTCTAAAATTGGTAATTACAAGATTGTATTATTGACAAAGGATAATTTAGAAGAGATTTATCATAAAGAGAATTTTAAACTTTACCATACCAGAATTTTTCCAATAGAGATTACTGAGGGAAAGTTGATGATAGGTATCATACCTTATCATGGCGAAATGAAAAATGGTAAAGATTTATCTTTGGGATTATCTGATGGAACCAGTGTGTATTTCAAATACGATTGTAACTTGAAAACCTTCGTTCATGATAAAACAGAGAATTGGGGAATATAAAAACTACCCACAACATCAAGCATAAAACGACCAGCGGCCCCCGACGAAAAAGCCATAGCATAAGGGCACGCAGGCGTATGCTAATGTTCATTGGTTGCAATATGAAAGATTAAAAAATAAGTACTTAGTAAATATTTAGTTTATGCTTAATAAATACGTCTTAGTGGATATTGCTTTTATAGTTGGAACAGCTATTGTGTTAATTGTATTAAATGAATTTGACAAAATGGATATAGTAAAGATCTATGCTGTGCCTATTCTGTATGCATGCTATGTGTTAGGTCGGGTATCTGTCAAACTGGTCAAGAAAGAGCCTTCAAGCCAAGAATCAAAATTGCACAGTACCATAGAAAGGTAAGTACAGCAACCAACACCTAACTCGATCCGACAACCGGCCTATTTTCAGCTCAGGGCTCAACACAAAGGCACGGTGTGCGGGAGTTATTGGCCCATTAGTGTCAATCAAAAATGAGTTTATTAAAGACTAATGTATAAGTATTTGTTTCTTATTTGGCTCTTTGCACTATTTCATTTCCATTCTCAAGCTCAAGTGGAGTCACTACCAAAATTAAGAGTCGGAGTAAAAATAACCCCTCTACAATTCTTGTTTGGTGAAAAGGCTGCTACCGTTGAGTTTAAGTTTGCTAGCCGTTATAGTGCAGAAGTAAAAGCCGGAATATTCGGCCAGAATAGATTTAGAGAGTCTTCCATTTGGAGTGAGGAAAAGGTGGTTGCTTCCGGGTATCTTACTCAAATTGGTTTTAAAAGATACTTCTATGGTAAGAAAGAAGATCAGAGTAAATATACTTGGCAGCATCAACCAGTGGCTTATCTGCAAGTGTTAGGCTTGTATAAGCAATCTTCTTTTGATCAACGCAGGCTGCTTACCGGCCCTAGTAGCTTTGATTACCAATCAGTGGAAGCACAATCTATTAATACCTACGGATTAAAAGTGCAAGCTGGTTATGAGTTTCCACTATGGAAAATAGCCTATTTGGAAACCTACATTGGGTTGGGTGGGCGGATAAGAGATATTAAACGGACCATTTATGATGAGTATCCGCCTCAACTGAAAAGTTCTAGCTTTTATCCCATCGAAGCAAAAAAAAGACAAGCTTATTTTACTCCGCAATTAGGCTTTAATCTTGGATTTGAATTACCTTTCAAAAAAGGATAAAGACTTGACACTAACATTAAGCAATCCGACCAGCACGCCCCTCACCACATAGCCACAGCATGAGGCGAATCTGTCGGTTGCTCATGATACATTATGCCCAATTATAAAAGAAATTAAATGAAAGAATATATACAGCTATTACCAGAAGTTGAAGACGTATTTATTGAAAATCATGAACAGTATAGAAAACATTTTATGCCTTTGCTCACTATTGATTTGAAAGGGATAAATGAAAACTTGAATGGTAAGATTCATCTTGTTTATTTCAATAATGACCCTTATTGTACAGCTTCTGCATCTTCGTTCAATGAATACTGTGATGATTACAAGGTCACATTTGACATAATAGACAATAAGTATAGATTCAAGACAGATTTCTCTTATTTTAAAACAAATCAGGATTGGATAGAGTGGCTTGATAAAGGCAGAAAATCTTACCAGGAAATTAAAGCATCATTCAAAAGTAAGCCACCAAAATTAAATAGCTTAGTAAAGAGATTCGGCAAAAAACCACGTTGGGTACAAAGTGAGGAACATCCCTTAGATGAAGATAAAAACCCATTGACATTTGTTTGTCAAGTTTGGTCAGGTGATTTTGTTCGTGATAATTGTGCCGAAGAAATCTACTTGTTCTATGACTCAAAGAAAAACAGAGCTGTTCAAATACATCAGATTGATTAAAAATAAAAGACTTGGGCATAACACCAAACCTACCATCAACCGTGCTTTCGACGCTAAAGCCTAAACACAAAGCAATGGTATGTAGAGGTTTTTGATCCATTAGCCTCGATATAAGAAGACGGATTAGATCTCTCATAATTATTCAGAAATGAAACAAGTAATTATAAAAACGGTTTTGATACTATTAGTTTTCGAAACAATTCTGTACGGACTGTATCAATATTTTAGAATCAACTGCACCCCTTGTCCGCCAAACCAGAAGTGCCCTCCTTGTATTAGCGACGAGCAAAGTATAATAATCGATTTATTTATTATTATACCTTTAGTAGCTATAGGGTATTTATTATATGTTAATAAAGAAAGAATTAAAACAGCAACTGAGAACATCAATTGATAAACGATTTAGTGCTTGAAAAATCTAATCTTGGAACTTGGTGAAAAAACTGAGAATCATTAAACATAAAAAGAACCGAGGCTAACACTTGCTTCGTCCTCTCAGCGGCTTGCCCCAGCAGGGGCTAACGCTTGACAGGCTCGCCGCAGGGAAGTCGTGAGTCGTTGGTGGCTAATGAAAAGATTAAACTAATAGATGAAAAAAGTTGAAGGAGAGTTTGAGAATCTGTATTTCCATGATTCACCAGTAAAGGATGTTCAGATCAGTAATGAGGCAATAACATTTACTTTGGCATTCGGGCATGTGCTTGAGCAACATTCCCAAAATCAGATAGAAAAGACAATTTGTGCTAAAGACTGTCAATTAACCTTTTCACAGGTAAAGGAATACAGATTGAAAGTATACATAGATGAGTTAAAAGAGTGGCAACTAATTGAGTCACCCGGAAAACAAGATTTACTTCAGGAAATTCTAGTATCAGAAGTGATTGATAAAGATTACTATAAGATTGAAGGCATGACCGCTACTCCACAATGGAGTGAATGGGAAATTAAAGCCCAACAAGTCACTTTAACATGGAAAGTTGAGGGAGAATCATGGTTGACAAAGGAATGAAAAAGAAGGCCAGCCACCAACACCAAGCACAAAACGGCAAGCACGCTGCCTCACCACAGCCTTACCAATTGCGATGCTGCGTGTGCTTTTGATCCATTAAGTGCCATAGAATTGATAAAATGAAGATATATCTTTTGGTTTTACTTCAGATAGTTAGCTTGCTATCATATGGGCAAATACCTGTGATACAATCCAATACTAATGTAGTGGAGCAAAACAAATCTACCATTCAGAATCTATTTACAGGCCAATATGATTTATTAATTGCTTACTCTGAAGATTGTTATTGGTGGAGCAATAAGCAAGACTATCAACTATTAGCCGTGAAAGAGGGAAAGTGGTGTAAGCTTAATGTCTCGTCAAGAAAGAAAAAGAATGGTGATTTTACCAAACCTACTATAACACATACAAGAATAGACAACAGGTCAGGAGAGCTTTTACTTAAACAATTCAATGAAATTGAGTTCTGGGCACTAGACAGGGACTCTTTGAATATCACTACTAAGCAGGTAAACGACTCAGTATCGACAAATTATAGCTTGAGTGATGGAGTCAATTACAAATTTGAAATACTAACCAAAGAAAGCTATAAAATAATTGAAGCCTATGAACCTGAATACTTTCTTACTAGATTGCCAGAATTTAAGCAAAGACAAACGTTCATCATAGCCAGGAACCTATATAAAACAATAATAAAAGATACGGGCACTTAACACCTGCTTCAGCCTTTCAGGGGCCTGCCATAGCTAAGGCTAACGCTTGTAAGGCACGCAGAAGGGAAGCGGTGATACATTCTTTGCTATAAAAAATAAATGGATATTGTAATTAAATTTTTAGAAACGTTGATCAAAAAAAGCCCTGATCTTGAGCAAGGGAAACATCTACTGTTGCAAGTAGTTGGGGACAACTTTCCAGAATATGATCAGAAAGTATTACATGAAATTGATTTTCTGGAGGTGCAACGAGATTTTGAGCAATAGTTGACAAATGTATTCAAGACACAACCAATCCCTTTTGCGATAAATTCTATATGGTTTGGCCTTATACAATTGATTGATTATAAGTTACCAAAAGCCGAGCAAGCCATTACAACACCCTATGTAGGAGGATCAGAATTGACACCAAAAATAGATAGAGAATGGGCATGTCAAATGGATTACTGGCCTGAAGGCCGCTATTCAAAGTTGGAAGCTTTTAAGAAAATTTCTATTTCTATCAATAGATGTAAAGCAACTCTACAATCAGAGCAGTATAATGACCTGGAAAGTATTGTGTTTTTAGGACTATCTTACCTTCTAATACGAAACACAATGTACAAAATTCATCATTTAGTTATTGGAGAGGCAGGTGAAACTTATATTGGATTTGGGTATGACAGTGGCGATGTGTGGATTATTGGCCGACTTACCGAAAAAGGATTTAAAAAGACATAACAACAGCAGAGAACACCGCATTGCAAACGCCAACCAGCCTTGCCCAGCGCAAAGCCAAACCACAGCAGGCATGGTATGAGTCAGTGCTTGAGCCATTATGGGTTATGAAAATGAAAACGGTGCCGACAATGGAAGATGAATCAGGATACGGAGAAATACTTACCATCAGCAACTATTATGATGGTCCTAAAGAAGGGATAGCTACTTACAAAGGCAAGCCGCATCATTATCTGTTCCTTGATGAAGAAGTAATTAGTGAGGATAGTTGGGTAGAGATGTTCTTGCTCAAGCCGCTTGATGCAGCCACTTTTGAACTTGCTATGGAGTCATGGCAAATATGGATACGGTGGGAAGAAGCGTTTTACAGTCAAGAAACAACCCTTGATACGCATCCAGCCTTACCCGAAGAACGGCAACGGTACGAGGAGATTGACAAAATACTCAAGACTAACTTGCAAATGAACAGAGAAGCAATTAAGGTTTATGGAACATTTGAAATTATCAAAAGTAAAGAAGAGTATGGTAGTTGGTCAACAGCCCGTTACAGAGTCAAGTGGACTCCGATTGAAGAAATGGAACAAGAAAATCACAACCCATAACACCTAACTCAACCGACCACCGGCCTATTCTCAGCTCAGGACCCAACACAAAGGCACGGTTTGCGGGAGTTTGTGGGCCATTACTTGCCATAAGAGTCAAAATGAAAAGATTAATGACTATCCTATTGCTTCCTATCTTATTATTGGGTTGTTCAAAGAATAAGTGTGAAATACTATCAAAAAATTATAGGGGTTTAGATGCCATGCCATCGGCACAAGAGGTAATAGGTGTTTATAAAATTGTAGACGACAATAGCGACTTTAGGATACGTATTGACGAGCAGTATTATAAGAAGCGGGTAGTCATTACCGGAACGCCTCCATGGTGTAGTGATACAACGAGGAATACTTTTCAGGGAGAGTGGATGCTTGTGAAACAAGGAACTAGACATTTTAGCCAGAATGAATTTGGATTGATGCTAAACTTTGAAGAGCAAGCGGGATTAACAGAAGCAGTCATAGGTTTAGGACAATTTTTGCTCAAGGAGTACAATGGACAGATAAGTATCATACTTCCTAAAAGAGAGAGTGAGAATGAATGTTTATCTTATTTGACAACATATTCGACAAGTTGCGACTTTGTAACATTTGTAAAAGAAAGATGAAATTCGGCAAGTAACACCAAGCCCAAATACCAACAAGCCTTGCCTCACCTTATGGCCTTACCACAACGGCATGGCTGCGTGGGCTTTTGAACCGTTTAGCCAATTGGAATGAAATTAGAACTTGGTATATATAAAGTCAGACTATGGATGGATACGGATATTGGGCTCCGGATCTACTCGTTTGAATAGAAGTTTAATTGGCTGGAATATGGGGAAGTCTATGAGCCAGCTAGGAGAGCGACCTTCTTTTCTGTTGATTGCTGATGATGCCATCGGTGGTTTCTTTGCTATTAATGGTGGCGCCTTTGGGACAGAGGATGCAGGCAAAACATTCTATTTTTCACCTGATAATTTAGAGTGGGAGTCCTTGGGTATAGGGTATTCAGAATTTCTGACCTTCTGCTTCTCTGGAGATTTAACTAAGTTCTACGAAGGCCTACGATGGAATGGTTGGCAGGCAGAAATCAAGAACATAGATGGTAACAAAGGCATGAGCTTTTACCCTTTCCTTTGGACAAAAGAAGGGAAAGACTTAAGTAAAGTGAGTCGTAGGGCGGTCCCTATCGAAGAATTGTGGACCCTTTATAACGAACAGAAAAAATAAACAAAGCTGCTGCCAACACTGCTCTGAAACGACAACCATCCGATCTCAGCGCAATACCTAAATTCGGAGGACCGGTATGCGTCGGCACTTGAATCATTAAAGGTGCAAAAAAACCTCCCTTTTCCGGTACAACCCCGCTTTCCGGATTTTCCCTTCTTTTTGTCTCTTTTTCGCCTAATTTTCTGTACCGAAAACTTGTACCTCATTTCAATATACCCTATATTGAATTCCGTTGAG